>AMFJ01007908.1_pt1 | contig 24613 bp, 25 predicted proteins | sample 427208 | NCBI WGS metagenome assembly AMFJ01 (sample SAMN02954298, study PRJNA114691) | groundwater metagenome | biome: aquatic; feature: subsurface aquifer; material: sediment; isolation source: subsurface aquifer sediment | place: USA: Rifle, CO | collected 2008-08 | reverse complement strand
TCTCACTAAACCTGGATCAAAAACTGGGGGCTTGACAAACTGAGGCTTGACAGTCTAGTTTATATAATCTTTAATCCGCGTTTACTATTAAATTTAGAATTATGGTAAAATCTAGTTATCCTACTAGGTTAAGATGCTATAGCAATTCAATGACGAGGTTATACAAGATTAACAATATGAACATTTTATTTTATGCTTCACCTTTTTTTTATCAGGAAGATCCATGCTATTTGTTTCCTTGGGTTGATGGTTTTTATAAAAACATTATAAGCACACTAAAAAAGTCATATAAATCTCAGGATCTTAAATTATGTGTATCTTATAATGATTCTCTTGATTATTGCTATAATTTTCAAAAGAATTTTGGTAAAAATGTCTTAAAAAAAACATTTAGCTGGCAAGAAATAAAGCCTCCTTGTGGAGAAAGTACAGAGAATATCTTAATAAAATTGTATAAAGAAGAGCTGTCTCAAGAGCAGGAAGATTTTTATATAAATCTTATAAAACAAAAATTTTTAGATTTTATACCAGACATAATAATCACTTATGAACCTGGTAATATTTTAAAAAAAGCATTTCCAAATGCATTAATCTTAAACTTAGAATATGGAATGTTTTCAAGAAAACCCTTCCCATATGCATATAAATTTGATCCCTATGGTGTTGTTGGCAAACACTTTTTAAATGCTTTTGCGGAAAATTTAAGAAATTTTGAGATAACTCAGAATCAGAGAAAACTTATAAATAATTTAAAGGAAAAAATTGATAATCTTATAAATGAAAAATCTCCATATAAGAAAGTTATTGAGAGACTAGAGAAAAGATTTGATAATCTTATACTTTTACCTTTATCTGTCTCAAATAGTTACAATTTTAAAGGACACGTAAATTACTCTGATTGTGTTGAATTTGCAGTTGATGTACTTGATAAAACCCCTAAAAACATTGGAGTTATCGTAACAACTTACCCTTATGGCGGGTTTGAATTTAATGATAATACTCTTGATTATTTAAGAAGAAAATATTCTAATTTTATATACGATAATAATACTAATATGTATCTAAGTCCGTCTCAGTATTTTTTACCACACATAGATGCTGTAATAGTCATTGATACAAGTGTTGGATTTCAAGCACTTTTATGGGATAAGAAAATAATCTCACTTGGTGGAGGATCCTGTGATTTTATAGCTGATTCTAAGACTTTAGATAATATTGAATCTTGTATAAAATCACCTAAAGTTAATAAAGATAATATTTTATACTGGTTACTTACAAGATATACTATTTTAAATTCTTATTTTGAGAATCCTGATTTTCTTATGAGCTATCTTGAAAATTCTCTTAACAAATTCAGAAAAGCAAGTATAAATTTCGACTTTTTTGATCCAATTGATAAAGATGAAAATATTTTTAATGAATTGGAAAAATCTTTTGATAAAAATATACCTCAAATTCATCCACATCATTTTGCTAATTATTATTCAAAAAAAATAATTAAAATAATTCGTGCATTGCATAACCTTCTTATTAGATTACAATCAACAAAGACCACATAGGGGTCAGGTCATATACTATATAGCAATTTCTTGTTTATTTAAAGAAATTGCTATATAGTATATTATAAATTATTATCGTATTGGACAGTTTTATGAATTTAAAATATCATTTAGGACCATCTGTAAATGTATTTTCAATCGCCCTAAGCAATAATATCCTTTTTCCTGAATTTATTAATGAAGATGATCCAAGAGCAAGGGAATTTCTGAAGGAATTTGATAAATTCAGAGATAAAGAATGGAAAGATTGTACTTTTATTGACCTTGGCTGCAATGAAGGAACAAGCACATTTACCCTTGCAAGAAGTGGAGCGCATGTAATAGGTGTGGAAGGTAGAGAGGATACTGTTGCTAGAGCAAATTTTATAAAAAAAGATTTAAATATTGATAATATAGAATTTTTTGCCGGAAATGTCCTTGATCCAAGTATATGGTCTAATGTAGACGCTGTATATGCAAGTGGAATACTTTATCATTTAGACGATCCTTTTACCTTTCTGGAGCTTGCAGTAAAATATGCTAGACTAGGCATTTACATATGCACACATTGTGCTCCTGAAAATAAAGAAGACAAGCTAAATTCCATTTTTTATGTAAATAATGATTTTGGTGAAGAAACAGAATATGATTATATGGGTCAAAAGGTTGAGACTATAGTTTACTTTGAACCTCATAATGTAGTCGAATATAAAGAAGACAAAAGACGACATCCAAGATCAGGAGTTGGAAATACACATTCTGTGTGGATAAAGCAAAGCAGTTTAATTAATATTATGTCAACTTTTGGGTTTAAACAAACTTTTTCAAACTTAGATGGTTCCCAAAAGCATCTGCGTTATAGAATGGCTTTCTTTAAGGATAATCTTGAAATGAATAATAGAGAGTTTTACCTGGATGAGCCATATAGGCCTACTTTAAAGGAATCTGCAGAAATAGCTGTAAATGAAGATACAAACTTCCTTAAAAAAAATAATATAGGTGTTACTATAATTGGCAGTAATACTGTATTACAGAAAGCTGTAAAAGATCTTGAAAATTCTGAAATCATAATTGATAAAATAATCAATTATGATTGTGATAAAAGCTCTCTTTATGCTACTGTTAATGAAATGTTTGATCACAAGCCCGAATATATTGTCTTGGCCTTTAACAATCTTGACGATTGCAAATTAGCTCACGAACTTTTGATGTTGAAAAATTTCTGCAAATACATATTTACGAGCTTTGGACTTATTTATTTACCGTAATTAAGTATTCTGCAACAAAAGACATTAGTTTATAGGGCTAACTAAAATCCACCTTTTTAATTTTTACGAAATCTCATAAATGGAAGATATCTCAATAATATAAAGAATAAGAAAGCATCATCTTCTTTGAAGAATAGATCTCTATTATTGAATGCAAATTTAATACTTTCTATATCTATATTCGAATTAAGCATAGAATCATAATATTTTAATGTTTTCTCTATAAAATCTTTATTATCTTTATCCAGATATAGCCCGCTATTCAGTATTATTTTTAGATTTTTCTTAATTTGAAGATATGATTTTTTATGGACTTTTCTTTTCTTATAAGACAAAGATATGATTGATAAGGCCAATCTCTTAAAAAAGCTATTTTTTTTATACCTATTTGCACCAATAAAATTTTTAGAGTGCTGTCTGTATAATATTAGAGGCTTATCGATATATTTTATACCATTTATTGTTGAAGCTACGACTCCAAACCACCAATCATGAAATAAAACATCATCAGGAACAGGAATAGCGTTATTTAAGAGCTCTTTTTTAAATAAGCAAGTACAGCCAGTAACATAATTTGAAAATACAAGTGTCCTGAAAGGTTTTGCGGTATTAGTATTTAAATTGGAATAATCCCTGAATGATTCATTTATAATACTGCCTTTTGTATTAATTAAGGTTGCATCAGAGCAAACTAACGTATAATCTCTTATTTGGCTCATTAAAATTTCTAATTTTTCAGGCAGCCAAATATCATCCTGATCAGATAAAGCTATATAGTTTCCATTGCATAATGGCAATACTCGCTCAAAATTCTTTATAAATCCAAGATTTCTCTCATTAATATAATATTTAAGATTATATTTTTGACTATATTCATCTAATATTGCTATGGTATTATCTGTGGAACAATCATCAGTAACAACAACCTCAATGTTTTTATAAGTTTGATTAAATATTGAATCAAGCTGTTCTCGTAAATAACTTTCTCCATTATATGTTGCCATTGCTATTGATACTAAATCTTTTTCCATTGTCTATTCCTATTTCCAGTCTTTTTAGTTAAAATCTCCTGAAAGTTAATTTTTATGCGATACTCTATGATTCTGGGTTTTGATAAGATTTTCCTGATCAAGTTGTATATTTAGTGCCATATTACATCGCTTTATGTTTTCAATAACACAGGATTCAAATTCTTCATTGCCCATTTTAGTCATATTTAGTCTTAAATCTTGCCTATCTCCCATTTTTAAAAGATATTCTTCTTCATTACATATAAACCCATTTTCTAGTGCATAAGCATACATTACAGAACCAGGCTGTGGCAATAAATATCCCGTGGACGGGTAAACATCATTTTCTATACAACAATCATAAGTTTTTTTGATTGTTTCAGAAGTTTCCTGAGGATATCCAAGAACTATACTTGTCCATACTTCTAAACCCGCTTGCTTTACAAGTTTAGTTTGTCTTGAAAAATCTTCTACAGTTATATGTTTATTCATAGCCTTTAATATTTCTTGATCAGATGATTCTAAGGCAAAACCAAGTCCAACACAGCCAGCTTCCTTAAGTGTCTGCAAAATTTTTAAATCTTCCTCTTCTTTAAAGAGGTCGGCTCTACAACTTGCATGCCAATAAAATTTCAATTTTTCATCTAGAATTTTTTTTGCTAACTCATATGCCTGCTTTTTACTAAAAAATGTTAGTTCATCCCAGAAAAATATATAATTTAAAGAATATTTATCAATTAAAGCTTTTATTTCCATAACTATAGATTCAGGAGACCTATAACGATATTTTTTTCCTTTAAAAATATGATAACAGAAAGAACAATCCGCAATACACCCTCTGGCTGTATTTACAGGCAGTCCTCTTACATTATCAGCAGTAATCGTTGAAGAATCTTTGACAAAGGTTTTGCAATTCTTTATGTATTCTTCAACCTCAAAAATAGAAAAATCAATAAACGGGAGAGAAGAAATATCTTTAATTAATTGAATAGAATGTGTTTTTATTATTTTTCCATTTTTTACAAATGCGATATTTCCAACTTCTTCAAGGGGTTTATTATTAATCAGAGCATCTATAAGCTCAACTATCGTTATATCTGCTTCTCCCAATATTGCAATATCAGTTTCTGTTTCCGAAAGCAATGTCTCATGTATTGAGGATGCAACTGTATTACCAACTATTATCTTAGCATTAGGATGACATTCTCTAATCAAGCTTGTTAATGACTTTATAATACTATATCCGGTAACTATACAGCCCATACAGACTACGTCATATTTCTTTTTTAGAATGAGCCTTTTTAACTCTGACTCTGTATATCTATGTAAATCAATATCAATTAGATCGAAATCAAAACCAGCTTGCTTTATTGATGTCAAAACATAACCAAGCCCAACTGGGAAAATCTTTACTGGAGAGTATGGCCTCAGAGCAACATTTATAGCTAGAATGTTCATATTTAAACTCCTGTTCGATAAGTAAATTTCTCATAATTCTCTAATTTTTCTTTAATGAAAACCAATTAATATTATCTTCCCATTTTTTATATTTTTCTAGGAATTCGTTCACTTCCTCTTGGGCTGGTATTATTGCAAATGTTTTCTTTTATTTTAACTTCTTACACTCCTGATTAAGGCAAACCTTTCACAATAATCGAGGCCAATTTGCGCTCCATTTACTTTAGCAAGTTCTCTTATATGTTGTAAAGATCTTGGATGAGGATATTCTCTTAATTCTGATTTATATTTACTCATTGCTTTAACTTTTAAATCGATTGTATCAGTTATATCAAAGAAAACATTAGGAATAAATATTTTATCTCTGGTAAAAGAGTTCCATTCGGTAGAAGATGGTATTTCAAATGAATAAATCTCCTTTACAGACTCGTCTTCCATAGGCCTTGTTGCAGTTAAAACTGCTTTATATGTTATTTGATGATCTATATTCATATCTCCAAAATGATGTGTAAATATGATATCAGGCTTGATTTTTTCTTTAATTTCTTCGATTTTTTTTACAATATCAAGTAAAGTCATACTATCAAACCTATTATCAGGAAAATTAGCAGTAAAAACCTGCTTTACACCTAATAATTCATTTGCTTTATGCATTTCATTATTTAACAAATTAAGTTCTTTATCAGCTCTAGAGTTCTTATCATCGTATCTTGATGTTATACCTTTTCCAAGAATTAAAGAATACGCAATATAGCCTTGCTTAACTAGCTTTGATACAGTGCCACCACAACCAAGTATTTCATCATCGGGGTGCGCTGCTACAATTAAGATCGTTTTACTCAATTTCTAATCCTTTCTTGCTATAAAATTCCAAGATGCAAAATTATAACCATCATTGGGAATCGAACGATTTATAGTTTTATGCTCCATAATTTCAATAACAAAATTTGAAAATATTTCTTTTAAATGAGTTTCATCTGAAAAATGTACTCGTCCAGTATTCGCAAAATTTCCTGTAGTAAAATTTTTACGAGTATTTATATCTTCTGCTTGTTCTCCATTTTTATATTCAGAATATTCTGTCGAATACCAATCAATTCCTATAAACTTACCACCTTTTTTAATTTTATTTGATATTAAAGATAAAGTTTGAATTATTGAGTTTGTTGAATTACAAGTTAATGCAGCTCTATCAAGAATAATATCGAAATCACCTTCAAAAGGTATTTCTTTTGTAAAATCACCAACGACAATATTTTCGCTATATTCAGGATATTGCTTTTTTAATTTTTCAACTATCGTCAGGCTTCCCTCAATTGCATAATATTTAACACCCAATTTTTTAAAGAAAGGAATATTTGCCCCTGCTCCACAGCCTAACTCTAAAACTCTAATATCACTATTTTGTGGTTTTGCATAACGCATTACATAGCTAACAACATCAGACCAGGGCCAAATGCTCATATGAGTATTTTCTTTATATTTTTCATCCCATTCCATTGAGAAGCTCATTTTAATTTTCTCCTGTTATTAAGTAATACTCTTTTGTGTTCATACAAAAATCTAAAATACTCATGTATGGCAAAAAGTTTCCCCATAATTGATTATAAATCGGATGTTTATAATCCTGATAATCTAATATGATACCATTATTTCTAAAACTTTCTTCGGATATATAATTTTGGCCCAAAGCTCCTGAAATATAATGATTTGCATTAAACTGTTTACACAAATCCAGAACCAAATTTGACTTTTTACTTTGTATGTCAAGTTCACTTGATTTTATTATTCTTTTTTCAATACCTAATTCTTTTAACCAAAACAAAAGATGGTTATAGCATAAATCAGATAAGAGTCCATATTCCTCTTTATAAAGTGTTTCCAGTTTTGGATATAAATCTTCAAAGTAAGAGGCTTTTTTGTAGTTCATATATATAGAATTAAGATGTTTTTTACTCCAATTTTGTCTATTATCAATTTCCATTTCTATTAATATCTTATCAATATGGCCTTTCGTCAAAATTGGTACAGTAAGCCACATTTCACCTTGCGGGGTTTTGATTTTATTGCGATTAGTAAAACTATTTTTCTCATATTGAACTGAATCAAGATAGATAAATATATCACTCTTGAACATTTTGTCAAAATATCCTAGCCAAGGTAAATAGGCGGGTTGATGCGCAGATAGTATCATGCTTTTAATACCTTTGATATAATTTTATCTACATTATCATCCGTTAAAGATGGATATAATGGTATAGATACAGTTCGTTGCGTTAGCTTATAAGCATTAGGAAATAGATCTTTGTCCCCTAATAATTCCCAGTCTTCTACTGGAATTATGCTTTTAATATCAGCATCCTTCAGAGAATCAATAAGCTTAAGAGGATTGTCTGAGGCTACAATAGCTCTATATCTTACAGCTATAACATCTTTATTTTTTTCTTCAATTAAATCAATGCCAGCCTCTTTGTATTTTAGAAATATTTCTTCCCTTCTTTTTAGAAAAAATGGCAATTTATTTAACTGCTCCAACCCAATAGCTGCTTGCAAATCAGTCATTTGCAAGTTAAATCTTTTCTTTGCATCATTTCTACAGTCAAATTCCCTATAATCCCTTATTTGATCCACCAAATGCTTGTCTCTTGAGGCTACCATGCCACCTTGCCCACCCGAAGTCATAAGTTTTGTTGCATAGAAAGAATAAATACCTATATCTCCTTGAAGCCCTACAGAAATGCCCTTGACTTTTGCGCCTAGAGCCTGCGCACAATCCTCTATAATTACTTTATTATTAATTTTTGAAACATCAACAGGCAAACCAAACATATGAGGGATAATTGCAATATCATAATTAGAATTTTCTAGTCTACTAATATCAATATTAGGAAAATCTAACTCTATATCAATTAATAACTCATTTCCTCCAGCCATTGCTATTGCATTTCGTAAAGAAGAACAGGCATAAACAGGAAAAGCAATATTTTTATTTTTTGCATCTAACGCCCACAAAGCAAGATACAAAGCAGCTGTACCACTTGATAAAGCCACCGCATGTCCTTGTGGCAATCCTAAAAAGTCACAAAATTCATTTTCTAAGCTTTCAACCTCTTTTCCTTGAGCCAACCAGCCAGAATCAATAACGCGTTTTGCAGCTAATTCTTCTTCAACTCCAAGAGAAGGTTTATTATGCTGTATTTCCATAAAAAATCACCTCTATATCTTCAGGAAAAGAAGGGGCTTGTGCTGTTTCTACAAAAATATTATATTTAAATCCATTATAGTAGAAAAATGCAGGATGATTCTTTTCACAAGCTCTAAAATGATTCAAATTATCTATAATTTTTGAATCAATCATAATCTCATTGTCTTCCGAATTTCGCCTTTCATAATATGTTGGGATTCCTTCTTGTTTAATACCTTTAAGAGACCCCTTGTTAAATCGTGATAAAATCTTCTGAGTAAGCATTATACTAATTTCATTATCCCATTTTCTAATATACTCAGCGGTATAATTATCCAGTATTTTAAATTTAGCTTTTACAATAACATCCCCTGTATCAACCTTATCTACTGCAAATATTCCAGAAATAGTGTAATACTCCTTATTACACGCAATGACATTGTAAATAGGAGCCCAACCTTTACCTTCTGGAAGGTCAGAACTATGAAAGAGTATAATATTTTTTTTATTTTTAATATTGGGTATAATTTTTTGATAACTCCATAGGATAATTAAGTCATAATCTTCTGTATTTTCAGGAAGACATTCTCCAACTGAAACGTCAACATCAGACAAATATTTTTCAAGCAAGTCTTTAAAATTAAATTCTTTTAGTTTATTAACAACAAAAAAGACTTTTTTCATAAAAAAATAGGCTCCCCTTTGATAAAATCCCTCTTTGCAAATTTTCCAGTCAAAAATTCAATGTATTTATATGGGTACCCATTCCCTAATGAAACTCTTCGCATCATAAAACTATCCTCTGTAAAGATATCGCCCTGTTGAATATCTTTTGCTGCAACAATTACTCTTTGGAATTCTTTTTTATTAATAAGTTCTGTATTAGTGGGTCTTATTATATGACTACCTAGCATATTATAAGTTGTTTTGATAGAATTTATCCATTCTTGCAGTTGTGATGGATTGGCAGAAAACCAGTGATCCGGTCCTGGCAAATTGTTATCTAAGGTAAAATGTTTTTCAAAGACTGTTGCACCAAGTCCAACAGCAACAGATGCAGCCAAAAACCCTTGAGTATGATCTGAAAATCCTAATATCAAATCTGGAAAAGCACGAGAAAGTGTTTTTAACTTATTAAGATTCACATCCTCAGGTGGCGTTGGGTATTGAGATGTGCATAAAAATAATACTGTAGGGTGGCCATCAAATGTTCCTATAGCTTCAAGAGCTTGATATACTTCTCCTAAATCTGCCATGCCACAGGAAACAAGCATTGGCAAACCTGTCTTTGAGTAATTTTTGAGTAAAGAAAGATTTGTAAAGTCATCAGATCCAACTTTAATTGCAGGGATGCCCATCTCAAGCAAAAGTTCTAAATCTGAATAATTTTGCGGAGTCGATAAAAATAAAATTCCCTCTTCATCACATTTTTTTTTGATTAAAAACCATTCATCCCTTGAAAATTCATGCCTTTTAAACATTTCAAGCATAGACTCTGTTACTTCTTTGCCTTGCGATAAATATGTATAAGTCTGAGATGAATCTCCAACAAACTCCTCAGCTTTAAATGTTTGGAATTTTATAGCATTAACATCAGCTTTTTTAGCGGCCTCGATCATTTCAAAAGCTTTATCTATCTCTCCATTATGATTTATACCTGCTTCTGCAATTATAAAAGGCTTACTACTTTTACTAATTATTTGATTTAAAATTTTAATATCTGACACGATTTATCCCTTAATTTAAACAGTTACGTAAGAACATTATATCTTCTTTAAAATCATCCAGGCTATCTTGGTAATCTTTGTATGTTTCAATCGTAATAGTTGCCGGTTCAGGAATTATTCCTAAAATTGATTTAATATCATAATTGCCTTTTCCAAAATGGTCGTGCCTGTCTTTTTCACTCTCATATTGGCCGTCAGTTAAATGATACATATTAGGATTTAGTTTTAAAAAGTCTTTAATATAATTCATTGGCTCAATTTTTCTGGTATTAGCAGCACAAATAGCATGTCCAATATCCAGACAAAAACCAACACCTGTATTTTCCATAATATGCTTTATTTCTTCAGGAGAATTCCCATTACATACTAATTTTTCTTTTACAGCGTAATAAGGTTTATTTTCAACAAGAATCCTGTTATCGTCTATTTTATTAAGCTGATGAATTGACTCATCTATATCACCATCAATACCCGGATGAAAAATTATAAACTTGGCGTTTAATAAATCAGCGTATCTTTTAGCTTCCTCAGCTAAAATCATATTATTTTCAAAAAACTCCCTTTTTGAAAGCTTTAAACCGCTCATAAAATGTGGAGCATGAATAATATAAGGTATCTCTAGGCTTTTCCATATTTTTGCAAATCTATTATAGCTATTAGGAACTGAGTAAAGCTCAATATAATCATAAACACCATTATCATAGAGCTTTTTAGCTTGTTCAACATAATTTTCATTAATAGACCACAATTTTAAGCCGAATATCTTTAATTTTTCTCTAACAAAAACCATGTCAAATCATCATCCTTAAAATTATTGTCTCGTCTATATATAAAGCCATAATCGATTAATTTTAAATCTTTAAATTTTTCTAATAATTCTCCCGCAAAGTCTCTCTTGAAGAGTTTATCATTATGTCCTCTATATGGAATAGAGGCAGGAGTTGGATTATAATATTCACAACATAAAATATACTTATTAGAATAATCATACATTTTTTGATAAATAGTATCTAGTTCATCCGGATTAATATGAATTAAAACTCCTTTGGTAAAAATCAGGTCATATTTGTCTTTTACATTAAAGGTTAAAATGGATTCGTTGTAGGCTGTAACATCATCAATTTTGCTTAGATATTCAAAAGCTGTTTTGTTAATCTCAATAGCAGCCAATTTGGCATTTGGCAAAATATTCTTTAATGCCCACATATTTAACCCAATATTTGCACCCAATTCCAATATTGAATTTACATTTATCGTTCTTGAAATTATCTTAGAAAAAAGTACTGTATTTGATGCAATATATTCTTTTTCTCTATTCCTTTCTACGTATTCATCTCCAAATTTTGAAGCCCAAAATTTTTCTTGTTCTGTTTTAAAATTCATATATCTCATTTTCCTTTTTTAAACATGCATATAAAACTTCTGCTATCTTCCAATCTTCTTCTGTATCAATATCTCTAGCTTCATTTTCTGGTATTTCAAAGCCTTTAGTATTTTTCATAAATAAATTTTTCTGATTTAAAAAGCTATCAACTTTTATCCAATAAAACTGTCCGCAGTCATGATACATTGGCTCTAAATCTTGAGAACGCATTTCAGCATATTCAGGAGTCGCATATTCTAGCCTGTTAGATACTATTTTTAAAGCCCTTTGAACTGGAAAATCAAATTTCACAATAGGAATAACACTATCAGTCTTATCTCTTTTTAATATTTCAAATGATTTAATAAGCTTTTCAGCCATAATAAAGGGTGCTGTCGGATAAATACAACATGCATATTCAAATTTATTTCCTGCTTTTTCATAATTGTTAATGACCTCAAGAACAACATCTTCTGTTCCGGCAAAGTCGTCTGATGTAACTTCAGAACGCATAAATGGGACTTTAGCACCATATTTGAGGGATACTTCTTTAATTTCATTGTCATCAGTTGAAACCATAACTTCACTAAAGCAACTGGACTCCAATGCAGCCTCTATTGAATAGGCAATAATAGGCTTTCCACAAAATTCTTTTATATTTTTTTTAAGAATACGCTTACTCCCACCACGAGCCGTTATAATCGCCAAGGTTTTCACACTATAGTCTCCTTTAACTTCATAACGACATATTTCTGATCTTTAATTGACAATTTGGGATAAAGGGGCAAAGATAAAGCTCTTTTATAATAATTTTCAGTTTTTGGGTAGTCTCCAACGTTATATCCTAAATTTGTATAATAAGGCTGAGTGTGAACTGGAATATAGTGTACCTGAAGAAAAAGACCTTGACTTTTAAGTACTTCAAAAACTTCTAATTTATTCATTTTTATCTGATCAAAATTAATTAACAGTGGAAAGAGGTGAAAAGCAGCTTTAGAGTAGTTTTTCTCTTCAAGATATGAAAACCTTTCATCCTTCCTAAAAGCATTTTGATAAAATTCAACAATTTCACGTCTACGTTTTACGAATTTATCAAGTCTTTTAAGCTGAGAAACACCTAAAGCTGCTTGAATATCTGTAATACGATAATTATATCCAAGGGTCTGCATTTCATAATACCAGGAGCCATCATTTCTGGTTAGCATCTCAGGATCTTTTGTCATCCCATGAGATCTTAGCATCAATAACTTTTCATAAAGCTCTTTATTATTAGTAGTTATCGCCCCACCTTCTCCTGTTGTTAGTGTTTTAACAGGATGAAAAGAAAATATTGTCATATCAGAATACTTGCAAGAACCAACCTTTGAATCTTTATACTCTGAACCTATAGCATGAGCAGCATCTTCAACCACAAATAAATTATTTTCCTGAGCTATATTATAGATTTCTTCCATATCACAGGATTGCCCAGCAAAATGAACAGGAATAATTCCCTTAGTATTTGGAGTTATTTGCTTTTTAATTTCTATTGGATCTATACAAGCTGTTGTTTCATCAATATCAGCAAATTTTACATTGCCACCTGCATATAAAACACAATTTGCAGAAGCTAAAAATGTATTTGGAGAGGTTATTACCTCATTTCCTTTTTTGACATCCAACACCAACATAGCTAAATGAAGAGCAGCTGTTCCGTTTGAGACAACAACTGCATACTTAGCTCCTGTATATTTACAAAGGTTATCTTCAAATTCTTTAATTTTAGGGCCTTGCGTTAACCAGGAAGATTTTAAAACTTTTATAACCTCAAAAATATCTTTAAGAGATATAGACTGTTTGCCGTAAGGATATATCTTCTTCGTAAATCTCATTTATCAGCTTTCTCATATCTTCTTGCGTGAGCCATTCTTTATTATTACCGCTATGGTATTCAAAATCTTTTTCTACTGGTCTTCCATTCATATGTTTTTTGCTTGGTGTCCACCAGTCAAAATCAGGTTGAATGATATAATATTTATCATATTCAAGAGTATTTCTTGCATCTTCTCTTGATATCATCATTTCATGAACTTTTTCACCAGGCCTAATCCCAATTTCTTTAAGAGGAAGATCAGGAGCCATAGTTTTTGCCAAATCAGTGATTTTCATTGAAGGGATTTTTCTGACATAAAGCTCACCACCAACCATATTTTCAAGTGAATGCATGACCATTTCAACAGCATGCTCAAGCTTTAGCCAGAATCTTGTCATTTCAAAACTGGTTATTGGTAGCTCTGTAGCTCCTGATTCAATTAATTTATTAAAGAAAGGAATTACAGAACCTCTGCTACCTGAAACATTACCATATCTAACTACAGAGAAGCTTGTATCTTTATCACCAACATAAGCATTTCCAGCAACAAAGAGTTTATCAGAGCAGAGTTTTGTTGCTCCGTATAAGTTAATTGGGGAACAGGCTTTATCTGTACTTAACGCAACAACTTTTTTAACATTTTTATCAATTGCTGCTTCGATAATATTTTGTGCTCCTAAAATATTGGTTTTTATTGCTTCAAAAGGATTATATTCACAGGCTGGAACTTGCTTTAAAGCAGCAGCATGGATAACAACATCAACACCATCAAAAGCTCTATATAATCTGTCTTTATCTCTAACATCTCCAATAAAGAATCTTAATTTTTTATTGTCTTTAAATTGAGGCATATTAGACATTTCAAACTGTTTAAATTCATCTCTGGAGAATATTACAATTCTTCCAATTTCAGGATGTTTTTCAAGAATAGTTTGAATAAATTTTTTGCCAAAAGACCCTGTGCCACCTGTAACTAAGATTTTTAACCCTTCCCAGTTCATTATTTTTAACCTTTCATAATAATAAATGAATTGATATTTTATCTGCTTACTATATCTATATTATATTAAAATCCTATTAAAGTCAGGTCTTGAAAAATATTTGATCAAAAAGTTCTTAAATTAAACTAAAAAACAATCTGGATCTCAGCTATAAACCCCTTAAAAGTCTCAAGAATACGCCTTATTTCTTTTTTGGTAATTCCTGGCCATACTCCGATCCAAAAGGTATTATTCATAATGAGATCAGTATTAGGAAGCATTTTGTAATGCTCTTCGTTAAGATCTTTTGAATTCATTAATTCAGAGTTTTTAATTCTAATTGTAATATCATTTTCTACAAATGCTGGTTGTCTAAGGATATTACCGGCAAAGAGCTGTCTTGTTCCAATCCCATTATTCTCTAAATATTCAACAAGTTCCTGTTTGCTAAATTTAGCGTCTGGTTTAACTGAAATTAAAAAACCAAACCAGCTTGGCTCTGAATTCTCCGAGGCTTTAGGTAAAATAAAATGATCTTGTAAACCAGATAAACCCTCATATAATAAATTAAAATTCTCTATTCTTTTATCAATAAAACTATCCAGCTTTTCAAGCTGTTTTAAAGCTATTGCTGCTTGCCAGTCAGTAATTTTTAGGTTGTAACCTAAATGTGAATATGTGTATTTATGATCATAGCCATAGGGGAGATTACCTAACTGATAGCCAAAACGCTTATGACACGTATTATCTTTTCCGGGAGGACACCAACAATCTCTTCCCCAATCTCTAAAAGACATAATGATTCTATATAATTCAGGGTCATCGGTACATAAAGCCCCACCTTCCCCCATAGTGATATGATGCGCTGGGTAAAAGCTAAATGTGCTAATATGTCCTATAGTGCCTGTAAACTCTCCATTATACTTTGCTCCTAGCGCATCACAATTATCTTCTATCAGCCACAAATTATGTTTTTCACATATTTCTTTGACTCTATCAATCTCAAAAGGGTTTCCCAGTGTATGAGCAATGAAAATAGCTTTTGTTTTCTCTGTAATAGCTTCTTCTATCTGGTTTACATCGATATTGTATGTTCCTATTTCTACATCAACAAAGACAGGAATCAAACCATTTTGCACAATAGGATTTACTGTTGTAGGAAATCCGGCAGCTACTGTTATTATTTCATCACCTTTTTTAAGGCTTCTATCTCCTAGTTTATAGGAAGTTAAAGCAGAAACGGCAAGTAGATTGGCTGATGAACCGGAATTTGTAGTTAGACAGTACTTTACTCCTAAATATTGAGCAAACTTCTTTTCAAATTCATCATTAAACCTGCCTGCTGTAAGCCACATATCAAGAGAAGCATCAATCATATTTAATAATTCACCTTCGCTTAATGATTTACCTGAAATTGGAATATAGGTAAATTCCTTTTTTTTGCCATAAACTACTTTATAATAAAGCTTTGCACAAAGCTTTACTAAATTTCTAAGTATTTTTTCCACTATTCACCATATATTCTTTTATTTGGTGAATTGTAAAGTCATACATATCTTCACCATTATAAAAACGCTTATACCAATCAACGGTTGTATCAATAGCTTGATAAACGGTATATAAAGGGCTCCAGGATAAAACTTCTCTTGCTTTAGTAATATCCAACATTAAAAGATTAGCTTCATGTAAATTATCCTGTTTTTCAAAAATAACTTCACCCCTGCCCCAACAATCGACAACTTTTTTAACAACATCTGAAACACTTAAAGCATCTTGAGGGCCAAAGTTAAACCCGTCAGCATATTTTTGCCCATCTTCCAATAATTTTTGCCCTAAAAGTAAATATCCTGATAAAGGTTCTAAAACATGCTGCCATGGACGAATTGCTGATGGGTTTCTGATTATTACAGGGTTATTCTCTGAAATTGATTTTATACAATCAGGAATTAACCTATCTAATGACCAATCACCACCACCTATAACATTTCCTGCTCTTGCAGTTGCTAAAGCAAAAGGTTCTCCATTATTTAAAAAGCAGCGTCTATAAGATGAAGACATAATTTCAACACAACCCTTTGATGAAGAATACATATCATACCCGCCCATCGGGTCAGTTTCCTTGTAGCTATAATTAATTTCTTTATTCTCATAACATTTATCTGTCGTTACATTGACAAAAGCTTTAACACTTTTACAGTTTCTTGCTGCCTCTAAAACATTTAAAGTGCCAATAACATTAGTCTCATAAGTATTAACCGGTTCAAAATATGATAATCTTACAAGAGGTTGAGCTGCCAGATGAAAAACAATATCAGGCTGAAATTCCTGAAATACTTTATTTAATTTTTCTCTATCTAAAATATTTCCAATAACACTCTTGATTTTATCTGAAATTTTTAACTCATAATAAAAAGAAGGTTTAGTATTAGGCTCAAGAGAATAACCTAACACTTCTGCTCCCAGCATATTTAACCATAAACTGAGCCAACCGCCTTTAAAACCAGTATGACCCGTTATTAAAACTTTTTTATTTTTATAAATAGAATACATACTTATTTTTCCCAAATAACCCAGGGTGCCTGGCCTGTAGTCCACATACCGGTTAGGTCAATTTTATCTCTTAATGTATCCATTGATTTCCAAAAACCCCTATGCTTATATGCATTAAGCTGTCCATCTCTTGCAAGATTTGCCAGCGATTCTTCTTCAAAACTGGTCATATCATCATTATTTATATAATCAAAGACCCCTGGTTCTAATACAAAGAATCCACCATTAGCCCATGCCCCGTCACCTGATGGTTTTTCGACAAAAGCACCAACTTCATTATTCTCTTTTATGCTTACAGTTCCATATTTTCCTGTTGGCTGAATTGCTGTTAATGTAGCTAATTTATTTGATTTTTTGTGAAATTCAATCAACTGCAAAATATCTATATCAGCTACTCCATCACCATAAGTTAAAAGAAAAGGTTCATTGCCAATATAATTTTGAGCTTTCCTAATTCTTCCGCCTGTCATGGTATCTTGCCCAGTGTAGAGCATAGTTATTTTCCAGGGTTCGTTTCTTGTTTTATGTATTTCAACGGAATTATCACTCAAATTCACCGTAACATCAGAATATCTGGTGTAGTAATTAATAAAATAGTCTTTTATAATATGCGATTTATAACCAGTTAAAATAACAAAATCATTAAAACCATAATGAGAATATATTTTCATAATATGCCATAAAATCGGTCGACCGCCGATTTCAACCATTGGCTTAGGCTTTAAATCTGTTTCTTCACTTAATCTTGTACCCAATCCACCAGCTAAAATAACTACTTTCATTTATTATCCTTTTAAATTAACACTGTATTTATAACATTATATTATAAATACTATGTTAATTAGAAAAACCCATATAAATAAAATATGTGCCTGACCCGATTCGAACGGGCGACCAACAGTTTCGGAAACTGCTACTCTATCCAGCTGAGCTACAGGCACATATTACCAAATATCAGATTATACATAAATTTGCCAATTTAAGGCATAATTATGACCTCTTAGACACTGTAATTATAATGCTAATTTTGAAGAATTAAAATAATTCTTATATTAGCTGATTAATATTTCTTTTATTTTATTTTTTTGTCTTGCATCCAGGAAGGATATTTGCGTATAGCGCGTCTGTTTTTGCCAGTCTTGAACTGATCGTTTTGGCAATATGTCTTAGCGCACCAGTCATTACTTCAGGATTATTGCTAAAAGTATGAATAAAATCGTCCCATGCCATTTTAGCAACGATTAACTCTGTTTCAGCCAATACACTTGCAAATCTAATTCTATTACTTACTAAAGCCATTTCACCAAAATAGTGTTTAGGCTTTAGTGAACTTATAAGCTCATCATTTCCTTGATAATTTTGTTTTAAGACTTTAGCATATCCCTGCAAAATAAAATACAGGTTTTTTGCCTTTTCCCCTTCTTTTATCACATAATCGCCTTCTTTGAATTTGCAAACAAGAAGAAGTTTAGAAACTTCCTGCAAATCCTGTTCATCAAAATCAGCGAAAAATGGAATTTTAGAGATTTCTTCCGGTGTTAGTTGCTGGGAATCAAAAGATGAAGTCATAAGAAATAAACCCCTATATGCTAATGCATCTTTTGATTATTACAATAATTAAACCGTAAATCAAGTATTATATCTGGTTTTTATTTTAATATTATTTATTTTTTGCTAACATCGTTATTTTTGAGGTTTCTTGCTCACTTAACAATATGGAAAATACTCAATTATAGGACTAAAGTATTTCCATATTTTATTAACAAAATTAGGTATCTTTTATTAAAATTCTATTTATCTGGATTTTCCTTATTAAAGAAAGCTATACCAAGATTATTGTATGCCTCTGCATAATTAGGGTTTAATTCAAGGGCTTTTTGATAATAACTTATTGCTTTATCCAGATCTTCTTTGTCTCTATATATATTCCCCAGGTTAAAATATGCTTTAGCATTACGGGGATTTATGTCTATAACTCCTTCAAAGCAGTTTATTGCGTTATTAAAATCTTCTTTATCTATATATGTTTGTGCAAGATTAAAATAAGCCATTTCATAGTTAGGTTTTAGCTTGAGAGTTCTTTTGTAATAAAATACAGCTTCATCCAGATCTTCTTTCTCTCTGAAAGCATTTGCAAGATTCAAACACACATCAGCATCTCTTGGGCTTATATCTAAAGCTTTTTCATAGTGTTTAATAGCATTATCCATATATTTTTTTTCTTTGTAAATATTTCCAAGGTTATAATGAGCTTCCAGCTGATCAGAATTCAACTCTAAAACCTTTTCATAATATGCAATTGCCTGATCATCTTTATTTATACTTCTATAAGCTAAGCCAATACTAAAATACAAACCAAAATCTTCCGGAGCCAATATTATAGCCTGTTTATAGCACATAATGGCTTCTTTAGGTTCCTTTTTATCAACATAAACATTACCAAGATTCTTATAAAAGTATGCTGTTGGGCTTGTTTTTATAGCTTTTTTTATATATTTTATGGCTTCATCATATTCTTTAAGCTGATGAAGGAGTATACCAAATAAATTCAGAGCATTTGTATTTTCAGGATCTTCCTGTAATACCCCTCTATATATAATTTCGGCTTCCGGAAATCTTCCAGCCTTGTGATACTTTAAAGCTGTATTTAATTTATTCTGTATTTCCTGATTAGACATAATTTTTATTCCTCATCTTCACAAAATAGCGAGTAAAAGCAGTTTTAAGTGTATTTTATCACAGCGCTTAAAAATCTTTATAGTTAAATTAAATGAATTGAAATAAAATCACCTAACTTAAGTTAACACTAATATCTATATAGCATTACTAGTAAACTTACAATTATTCACCACTTCTGGCATGACAATTTTCTTCAGGTAAAAATATAATACTCTTGTATATTTTGAAGGAATTTTATGAAAGAACGTTGGTTAAATATTACAAAACTACTAGGCAGTATTATTATTTGTCAGTTTGTTGGCTTGACAGGGAGTGTATTTACTAATCCTGGCTCTTTAGGCTGGTATGATGATTTATTTAAACCCGAATTTACACCACCTAACTGGGTATTTGCGCCTGTCTGGATAATTCTTTATACATTGATGGGAATTTCCTTATATTTAGTGTGGAGTCGGGGTTTAAAAAGACCTATGGTTAGGTATGCTTTAAGCTTCTTTGGGGTTCAGCTTGGATTAAATCTTTTGTGGATAATAATTTTCTTTGGATTGCACTTCATAACCGGAGGACTTATTGTTATTGTATTTCTTTGGATGGCCATATTTTCAACAATATTTATGTTCTCTCTTATTTCAAAAAACGCAACTTTACTACTTATTCCATATATTATATGGATAAGTTATGCAGCTTATCTTAATTTTGAGATATGGAGATTAAATGTATGGGAATATTAAAATCAGATAGTGTTAGCTATATTTTTAATTTTTGAGATTAATTTAAAGTCTACTAAAAGGCTAGTTCAGTTGAGATTTAAATTATGTTTGAAATCATATAGGATAAAATTTAAGCATAATTTTGGAGAATGACAATGGAAGTGATCGGTGCCATAAACCTATATAACGGACAATGTATTGACTCATTAGATCCTGATTACAATATAGTTGAAAGTTGTGAACCTATAAAACTTGCAATAAAATGGAATAACATCGGAGTAAACTGGATTCATCTTGTTGATGTTAATGGTTTTAGAGAAAACAATCCTGTTAATCTGGATGTTATAAAAGATATAATCTCAAAAGTTCATGTGCCTATTCAAGTAGCCGCAGGTATTCAGGACTGGGATGTTTTTGAGGATATTCTGGCAGTAGGAGCAGGAAGAATTGTTTTGGATAACAGTGCATTAAAAAACATGGATTTTATTAAAAAAGTATTAAAAGATTATCCGGATAAGACTGTTATTCTGTTTAACGTGGATTCTGGAATGACAAAAATAGATGAAAACTACCACGAAAATATAATAGATATTATAAATAACCTTAAAAATCAAGGATTACAAAGAGTTATTTATCACGATACATCTGAAAATTATGAATTTAATTATGATGATTTGCTCGCTTTAGCAAGAAATACACAATTACCAACTATTGCTACTGGTAAACTTAAGAATCTTGAATCGATTAAAAAGTTCAAACAAATGGCAAGCTGTGAAAAAGCTGATATTGAAGGAATAATTTTGTCTAAACCTTTATACGATAATACTCTTGATTTATACGAAGTTATAAAATTAATAGATGCTTATCCATACATAGGTGACTTTTATTCAAGAGAAGATATTTGTTAATTAATACTCTCGATAAATTATGAAGATGTTCCCATAGAAATTACTCAGTTAATCCACTGTTTATAAAAAAGAGCTAGGTTGTACCGGCTCTTTTTTATTGCCCGATTGTCGCCAAAGATGGCCAACTTGCTAATAGTAATAAAGAGCAAAATGAATAAAATTAAATTATTGATTGAGATTTGTATTCTAATAAGAGGGTGATAAAATCACCTAACTCAAGTTATCGTTATAGTACTATTAATAAGAGGTTAAGGATGAAAATTAGGGTTGTTAGAGAAGAGAATGAGTTTCTGGCATTAAAGAGTGATTGGGACAGATTAGCAAATGAATTGGTGGCTGTAACTAAATTTGACTGGGCATATAAATGGTGGAATCATTTTAAAGGAAAAAACGAACTTAATATCCTGGTTGCAGAAACAGATGGCAGGATTATAGGAATAGCACCTTTATATATTGAAAATACCAAAGCTCTAAAGTTTATTCCGTTTAGAAAATTACGATTTTTAGGTGGTGATCTTACTGATTTTGTTGATTTTTTAGTTGAGCAAAGATATCAAAGGGAATTGATTTTTAGGCACTTGCTTGATTATGCATTAAATGGCCTTGATTATGATTTTGTGGATTTTGGGCAGATTAATTCAGATTATCCCAACTTTGATTTATGGCAAATATATGCAGAATGCACAAGTTCTAAATTTAATATTCACAGAGAAAATCATAAAATTAAGCTTTCTGATTTTGGCTCATATGAGGCTTATATGCATCAATTAAGTAAAAATAACAAGAGAAATATGAGATACAGGATAAACAAGATTGTAAAAGATAGAATAAACCTTGAATATGTCTTTAAAAGTAATATAACTGAGGAAGATATAGAAATTATTTCGAAAATAAATTTGAAAAGGCAAAAATTCCTTCACGAAAAAGGTGATCAAAAGAGATTTTGTTATTTTTTAAACCAGCAAAAACTTAAATTTATAAAAGATTACTTTTGCTCAAATAATCTTGATACAAAAATGCTGGCATATATAAAATTTAATGATGTTATAGTTGCTTATGACCTAATATTGTTGAGTGAAAATACTTTTTCTCTATGGAATGGGGCTTTTGATAGTGATTATGAGATATATTCACCCTCAAAATTTTTGCTTACCGAGTTAATTAGATATGCATTTGAGAGAGAATATGAATATTTTGATTTTATGAGAGGAAGTGACTCATATAAACTTAAATGGACTAATAGACGAGCTTTTAATTATAGTTTTGAGCATAAAAAATCTCTTAAATCTAAACAAGTATTTTCATACAGGGAAAATATTCCTGAGTTTATCCTTAAAAAGCTTAGATCACCAAGTAGTGAAATTTTACGGGCTTAAAATTAAGAAGCTGTCTTGTTAAAGTTGGTGAGTCACCTTTTCTAAACTCTATAATCATAATCTTAATATCAAGATTGAATATGCTTTTAACAATGATATTACTGAAGAAGATATTGATAATATAGCTAAGATAAACATTAAAAGGCAAAAGTTTCTACATAATAAGGGTGATCATAAGAGATTTTGCTATTTTCTGGATGAACAGAAGAGTAATTTCATAAAAAATTCTTTCTGCTCTAAGGATAATTCTTCAAAAATGATTATATATTTAAAATGTGATGATAATATTATTGCATATAATCTGGCATTACTGAATAATACCACATTAGCCCTTTGGAATTGCGCTTTTGACAGTAAATATGAGGAATGCTCACCTTCGAAAATACTGCTTAGCAAGATTGTTGAATATGCTTGTGATAATAATTATAAATATGTAGATTTTATGCGTGGAAATGATTCATATAAATCTAGATGGGCTAACAAATTAGCCCAGAATTATGCCCTGGAAAATCGAAAATCTCTTAAATCCGAATTAGTCTTTTTATACAGATCAAATATTCCAGATTTTATTAAAAACAAGTTAAGATCAGAATGTAATGAAATCCTGCAGGAATAAAGAGTGGAATTAAGCCATGTTTAGAATTTTAATTTTTGACAAATAAGTTATTATCCAGAATAAACGGTAAAAAAGCATGGATATTAAGGTAATTACTAAAAATCAGGATTTTTTCCTGTTAAAAGATGATTGGGATAGATTATCTCAGGATTTGATAACAGTTACTAAGTTTGACTGGATGTATAGATGGTGGAATTATTTTGAAAAAGATAACGAGCTAACTATTTTAATAGCACAGATAAATGATAAAGTTGTAGGCATAGCCCCCTTATATATTGAAAATACCAGAGCTTTAAAGTTCCTTCCCTTTAGAAAACTGCAGTTTTTAGGCGGAGATCTTTCTGATTTTCTTGATTTTTTAATAGAACAAAACCATAACCGTGAAGTTGTATTTAAAGCATTTCTTGACTATATGATAAATAATTTTTCTTTTGATCTTTTAGACTTGGGACAAATAAACTCTAATTATCCTAATTTTGACTTGTGGCATAAATATGCGAACATTTTAAACCTGCATTTTTATCCTTTTAAAGAAAATCATAAAATTCATCTTGGTAAATTTCAGTCATATAAAGATTATTACGATAATTTAAATAAAAATTTAAAAAGAAGCCTAAAATACAGACAAAATAAAATCAAAAAAGATAAAACTGACATTCAATATATTTTTAAAAAAGATATAACAGAAGATGATCTCAAAATAATTGCAGATATAAATATAAGACGGCAAAAATACCTTTATTCACAAGGCCATAAGAAAAGGGACAGTTATTTTGCAGACAAAGACAAGAATAATTTTATTAAAGAATATTTTTGTCAGGGTAATCCTGATACAAAAATGCTTGTTTATATGAGATGTAACGATATTACAATTGCATATTTCTTAATATTACTTAATCACAATACTATGGCTTTATGGAATACGGGATTTGATCCTGAATATGGAGAATATTGCCCTTCAAAGCTTCTAATAAACGAGCTTGTTAAATATGCTTTTGAAAATAACTATAAATATCTGGATTTTTTAAGAGGCAATGAAAAATATAAACAACAATGGACTAACGATATTACAATTAACTATAACTTAGTAAAGAAAAGGACTTTTAAAGCTAATCTCGTATGTTTATACAGAAATTGCGCTCCCGGCTTTATAATGACAAAGCTAAGAGCGCCGGGCATTAAGTTATTAGATTATGAAAAATGCAGTGCCTGTTAACTAATTTTAGAAGCTGTCTCGTTAAAATTGGTGACAAAGTCACTTTTCTAAACTCTACAATCATAGTCTTAATATCAAGATTAATGAGTTTAATGGTGCAGCTTTGCTGCCCATTTTAACCGCAGTCCATAAGGCGAGCCAAGATTCTATATCTTGATTTTTATATTTTTTAACCAGA
>AMFJ01005768.1_pt1 | contig 24632 bp, 20 predicted proteins | sample 427208 | NCBI WGS metagenome assembly AMFJ01 (sample SAMN02954298, study PRJNA114691) | groundwater metagenome | biome: aquatic; feature: subsurface aquifer; material: sediment; isolation source: subsurface aquifer sediment | place: USA: Rifle, CO | collected 2008-08 | reverse complement strand
TTTCATACAGAGGCGTTTGAAGCAAAGTCTTATCAATTACAGAATCTTCATGCCCGATCAGTTCGGCGAATGACTTTTGAAAAAAATCACCTTTGTTCTTAAATACAAATTCTACTTCAGAGCCCGTTAGGATGCTGAATATTTCTTCATGATCTTCGAAGCTCGCCAATTTCTTCTTCAACTCTTCTTCTATCTTGGCGATATAATGCGGCTGTGTAGCGATATATGAACGCATGAAGCTGCCATAGGGCTTCACATATTTCAAATATTCCTGGAACAATTCTTCATTGCTAAGTTTTGTGAGATCAAGAGAAACCAAGCGTCGCATATTTTCGTTGTTTTCCACCGTTTCTTTTTCTATTTTTTGCAGCAATTGATCGAGACCATTGTTTTCAATATAGAATTGGTATCCTTTTCCAGCTAGATCTTTAAGCTCATCCTCTAACAAATAGAATTCCATATGGAAATTCTTCGCAAACCCCACTGCATTTTGAGCGCCTAGGTCGAATATGGCCCCCGGTCCATAATTTCTGATAGTGGAGAGAAGGTCATAGTTGTTATGATTTTCCTCAGCCCACATCCGGACAAATTTTTGTGAATCCATAAAATTTTATATTAGGTTCAGCTTGCGATATAAGAATTATAAAGAAATTTCAGCTTTCTCACCCCTTCTTTCCAATGACATTTCATCCTCAGAGACAGCTTCAATTCCGAGAGCTTCGCAGTTTGCCATGTCGCGATCGCCGAAATATTTTTCGAGCACCGGGCTGGCATAGTTTTCATGTCCAAAACCGAGAATTTTCAAATTTTTCTCAAGACCTGCTTCTTTCGCCTTGTCCATTCCCCATTTTGCCAGCTTTAAGATGTTTTGAAATCTTTTTTCCATCTGCTCGGCATTTCTGACATTCGGGAACAATTCTTTGATCTGATCTGCGTATCTGTGATATACCTCGCCGAATCCTCCTTTTTTCACGTCAGCCGGAGCGTTGTTTATGATCTCTCTGGCTTGGCGCCATTTCACCCGCAATTCTTCTGGCAACCTATCTGCAATCGAGTCCTGGATGAATTGAGGGAGCCCTGCCACAAAGATCGAATGTTCTATGTAATCTCTTGGATTGAGCGATAGCATGCTGCTCATCCTGACATATCCATCGGTCTCTTCGTGCAAATCAGTCTTTCCTGCTTCCTTATCTTCGGGGGATTGCTCAAGATTAGTTTTTGTCGGTTTTATAATTTCAAATCCTCTTCTCTCTGCCTCTTGCCGATAAATATTAGCAGTCGCCAAAGTGCGCGCTTCATTGCTGGAAGCGAAAAACAAGACATCTTTTTCAGGGTCAAGATTTCGAAAAAATTCTTCTGCTTTATTTTCAGCTAGTTCAAGTCCTTTTGATGACAGATCTGGAAATTTTTGATCTCTAGGGTCAAATTTTTTATCAAGCCTGTCTTTTTGCATCACATAGGTGTCATAATTGGAAGCGCTGTGCCGGATATAAGACGCGCTATGTTGTCCGTCTTCATTGGTTTCGTTTTCTACTTCTTCCCCCTCTTTTTTCTTTTCCTCATCAAGAGGCTTTTCTACTTGAGGTTCTGGTCTGTATACAAATTGCTCTGGCATATTTCTTTGGTTATCTTATTTATATTATTGTTTACATTATACTATTTTTTCAAAACCCTCACCACTCCTTCATTCGCGTCCACTTCCACCAAATCTCCGTCTTTCAAAACTTGTGTGGCGATTTTGGTGCCGATGATGCAGGGTTTTTTGAATTCTCGCGCCACGATCGCCGCATGACAGGTGATGCCGCCTTCATCCGTGACGAATGCTCCGGCCTTTTCCATGGCGGAAATGATATCAGGAGTAGTCATGGAGGAAACCAAGATATCACCCACTTGCATTTTCTGAGCACCCAAAGCGTCTAGAACTACACAAACCCTGCCTCTGGCAAATCCCTTACAACCGACAGAACCTCGTATCTCATCAATTTTTCCCACGCTTTCATCTCCTCGGATAAAAGCTTCTCTTATCCGCTCAGAGAGATCCGCGGATTCTTTGCCCGCATAAATCGTTACTTCTCCATCAAGCCAAATAATTGAATATGATTCCCTTCTTCTTTCGGCAATCTCTCTCGCTTCATTTGTCAGTCCGCCATCATCCGGCCGTGAAAGATAGTCATCTATTTCATCCCAAGAAAGCATGACAGCTTCGCGCGAAGGGATGCGAAGTTTTCGCGCGATGGCTTCGAACAAAGATGTTCGAGCGCTATAAAACAAGCTATCGGAAGCTTCTGTCGAATATGTTCTCAAAAAGATAAAATCTCGCACTGCCTCTATGATCTTTTTTTCCTCCGAAGTAAAATTTGTTTCCGCCAATGCGGACTGATATTTCTCCGTCTGGTCTTTTCTTGTCGCATCGATGTTTTCTAGAAACTCACCCAGATCCTTTTGTAACAGGTTTTTCAATCTTCCTCGGTAGTCTTCCGGCACGAAAGAGTCTTCATTGATCGCTACCGGACTTTTTAGCCACGAATATCTCTGCACATGATTTTCGAGCTTCACCTCTATTTCGCGAGGAAGATTGTCAATATCATGGCTGCCATTTTTTATTTCTTTCGCGATTAGAGCCAGATCGATAGGCTCGTTTACGTATATAAGCTCTGATAATTTTTCACTCGGGCAGACCGCAATAGCAGAAAAAATCTCTTCTCGTTTTTTCTCATCTTCTGTTTTTTGTCTTATGATCCCTGCTAATTTATTCTGCAAATAATCATCGGGGCGCGACCATCCCGGTATGAAAGATTTTAGATATATGGCAAAAAATTTTTCATGAGCAACTTTTAGTTGTTTTGGCGTGTGTTCAAAGAAATTTTCTCTTTCCAGACTTTTTTTGTATTGCTCCACTTCTGCAACAATATCAATTATCTTATCTCGGAATTTTGCAAAAAAGTTGTGGTCATTCTGAAACATTTCTTCCAAATGTCGAGCATTCTCTTTGTGATCCCCATTGAAACCATATTCATAGCCATTCAAGATCAAATAATTCGGACAAGCAAGGCTAAAACCTAGAACATCCGATTGTGCCTCGTTGGAATTGGCTTTTATCTGCGTCGACTCCAAGTACCAATTGAAGCGGCGGTTGACATAAAAGTCCCACTGGCGTTTTTCTAATTTTTGGTACATTTCTTCTATTGATTTGCTGGTCATGGCTATGATAATTATGAGTTAAAAAAATCTTGAAAATGCTATTCCAATATTGCCTCTTTGTTTCTGAACTTGCCTTTTATTTCGTTCGCACCAACTTCAATCGCCAGTGTTTCGCAATTCGCCATATTTTGCTCGCTGAAAAATTTGTTGAGAGCATGAAGCATATAGCTCTCATGGCCGAAAGCCATCACTTTCACATTCTTCTTGCTTTGCGACTCTTCGATTTTTTCCTGGGCGAATTGCGCCAGTTTCAATAATTTTTGAAAAATAGTATCGTATTCATCCCTGGCTGATTTAACTTCCGGAAATATCTTCTGGATAGTTTCAGAATGTTTGAAAAAATTGGCTCCCCATGATCCTTGATCGTCTGAATTTATGATTTCTCGAGCTTCTTTCCATTTTTCTTTGGTTTCTCCGCTCACCGCTTCCCAATTCACTTCTCCCAAATAGGCATCCGGGTTGAAAACATTGTCAACCACTTGATTGGAACTATGGATCGATAAAGCATTGATCGCTCGAATGTCTTCGCTCGCCATGTTGCCGACCATGCCAACTTTAATCTCTTTTTGTTCTTCGGTGTATGGCGCAATAATTTCAAATCCTTTCTCCTTGGCCACATCGCGATAAATCTTGGCCGTCTCGAAAGCGCGCATTTCTTTGCTGGAGGCAAAGAACAAAACGTCTTTCTCGGGATCAAGATGAGAAAAAAATTCTTCCGCCTTTTCTCTGGCCAGCTCCACTCCTGCTTCCATGAGATCGTTTTCGATTTGTTCATCAGGAATATTCGGAGACTCCGGATTCTCTGATTTCAAGGTATTTTCATATGATTTATACGGAGATTTGCTGTGCCTTGTAACAAAAATTTGCTCGTTCATTTTTTGTATGTTATTTTTTTATCTCAAAATTCTATTATTTTTCTAAAAATATCCCAACGGAATGAATTGCACTTGGCAATTTTTTATTTTTTCCTCTGCCAAGAAATCCTTAGTCAAGACAATGACTTTGGGCGGATTGAATTTTTCGATGAAACTATGCAAGCTTTTCCCAATTATCTTTTTAGAAGAATATTTTATTTCGATTGGAACAATGATGGATCCTTTTTCAATAATGAAATCGACTTCAGCTTTGCTTTTAGTCCGCCAATATTTGAAAATTTGCGTAGGATATGTTTTTTGCAAGCTGTTTAAGGCATAATTTTCCATGATAGATCCTGCATCATTTCTCACGGCTAGCGGACGAAAATCATTCAAAAGATAATTCCTCATACCCAAATCAACAAAAAAACTTTTTGGATTTTTCGTCAGCTCGGTTCTTTTGTTGGTAAAAAATGGCTTGATAAGTTTGATTATGTAAGTTTTTTCCAAAATATTCAGATGTTTCATTAATTTTTTATTGTTCAGATCTGATATATTGGACAATTCTTCATACTTGATCAAATTGCCGATTTGCGCCGCTAAAAATTTTTGCAATCTGCTCAGTTCATCTTCGGTTTCCAAATTCAAAAGTCCTCTGATTTCTTTCAATAGATAATTGTCCGAGATGCTTTCAAGCACTTTTTCTTTTTCAATAACTGTTTTGGAAATTGCTACTGCGGGATAACCGCCATAAACAACATATTTTTCCAGCCACTCGCAAATTCTCTTGTTGATTTCTTCTCCAAATCCTTGGCTGATCTGGAAATTGAAGATATCCAGCGAATCAAATTTTTTATTTATCAGAGAAGATAATTCAGGATCTTCAACCGATAAGTATTCACGGAAAGAAAATGGCAAGAGCTCGAAATCAAATATCCTGCCCACCATATATTTTCCCGTTTGAGATTTTATCTCCAGCGAAGATGAACCTGTGACAATAAATTTAACTTTTGTAGTATCAAAAAGATATTTTAATTTTTGCCCGCCATCTTTCGCATACTGAAACTCATCAATGACCACACAATCAAATTGATCGGCAATTTCTTTGAAATCTTCAATGCTATTCTGAAACAAAGCCAAATCGGCCTTTTTCTCAAAAGTGATAAACTTTACTTTCTTGCCTTTGGCTTCTAGTTCACTGGTAAGATGTTTGACTAACGTTGTCTTTCCTGATTGTCTTGGCCCTACGATAGAAATGGCTTCTTTTCTTTCCAAAAAAGGCTTTATTTTAGATGTTATCTCTCTTTCTACGTACATATCTTAATATTTTAGCAGGGTTAATTATTGATATAACTAAATTTTAGCAGGGTTAATTTATATCGTCAAGCTTAATTTTGCTATATATTTCTCTCTAAAATCCTCACCACTCCGTTATCCGCATCCACTTCCACCAGATCCCCGTCTTTCAAAACTTGCGTGGCAAACTTGGTCCCGATGATGCAGGGTTTTCTCAGTTCGCGAGCTACAATAGCAGCATGGCACATTATTCCGCCTTCATCAGTTATAATAGCGCTAGATTTTTTAATTAGTGGAACAAAATCAGGAGTTGTCATGCTAGTCACAATAATATTTCCGCTCTCAAAATTTTCGATGTGAGAATTTTTCAAAATACGCACTTTTCCTCGAACAATACCGCCATATACACATTTCCCTGTAATAATATTATTATCCTTCGGCTTAATTTCAGTTTCTATGCCCATCTCTACGAGATAGTTTCTGGCACTCTCTCCGACAAATGATATTTTTTCATCATTATTTCTTCCGATAACCAGCATTTCTATTCTCTCTTTCATAATTTTTTCAAACAATGATCTATCTTCGTCTAAAATCCCAAGCATTCCCTTGTCCAGATATCTTGTTTGCTCAAAGGTAATCGAAAGTTGCTGGCTAATTTTCTGGGCAGCGACATGGTTAATGTAGTATGAAGCCTGGGAATTGAACATTTTGCGATCGTCTTGAAAAACATACATCATTCGCCAGATTGCAAACAGTTTTTTAGCTTCATCTGGCAATTTATCTTCTAATTCATTTTTCTGTTCTTCAACCTGCGCTGTTTTCCCCCCGCTGTCTTTATCATTATTTTTTAATCTGTCAGAAATCACTCTTACAATAGCTTCTTTATTCCATACGCCCGGTCCGGAATATTCATAAGGAAACCAGATATATTTTTTAGAAAATTCCTCAATTTTTGCCTGTAACCCTCCATCGGACAGATCAGCATTTCTGGCTTGCTCGACAAGATCTTCCAGCTCCTTGTCTATCTTCTGGCTATATGATTCCTCATCGGGAAAAGAAAATACTTTTATCATCTCATCAACTGTTTTAGGAGGATAATCTTTTAGCAGTTTTCGGATTTTCCTTTCAATAGCAATCGGAGCAAATAGCCAAAAACACATATTATCTTTCATTAAATCTGAATAATGCAATGTCAGTTTTTCAAGAAAATCCATATGCGATTTGATATCAAAAGATTTTTTTGATAAAGCGTATTCCCGGCAAAATTCAACCAATTTTTGACCTGACTCCATGCTCTTCCTTCTTTGTCCGTTTAAATCATCGATTGTCAATAATTTAGCAAGAACCTTTTCCGGCATTTCAATATCATGTATTCTTTTTTCCCAAACTGCGTAAAAATTCCCCTTGTCCCATACTTGAATGACTTGTCCAGCATTCTTCAATCCGAAATATTCTCCATAAGGCCAATCAAAGAGAGCCAACAAAGGATAGATGGTTGGAATATGCCTAGCTCGAACCGTAGTCCAGCGATCAGCGTTTTCATTTTTTTGACTGTTCTTCTTTTCCTTCTCATAATCCTTCAAAATTCTCACCACCCCATCATTCGCGTCTACCTCTACCAGATCATTGTTTTTTATAATTCCTGTCGCTCCTTCCACGCCGACGATGCATGGAATTCTGAGTTCCCGAGAAACGATCGCCGCGTGACTCATCATTCCGCCTTGATTGGTGACGATCGCGCTCGCTTTTTGGCAAGCCATCATGATTTCCGGAGAGGTCGTTTCTGTCACCAGCACATCTCCCTTTTCCATCTTTTCAATAAACGCTACTATATTTTCGTGATTATATCCTTGGTCTAAAACGTAAGCCTTTCCGATGACCTTGCCTTTATTGGCTATTGATCCTTTCAATTTTTTAATATCTTGGTAGTGATGGGACAAAAAATCATCGATCATTACGATTGCCTCATCATTAGAAAGAGTTTGCTTGTTTCCTTTTTTTGGAAAGGTGATATATGCATTTTTCTGGCCAGCTTTTTGATCTTTCTTTCCAGCCAGCATTTCTTTGATTTCTCTCCAGGAATAATCATATAGGTTTTTTTCATCTATATTTGTTTCTTTTGAAACAATTCCGAGAACCCGTCCGAGATAATTGTCATCTGAAAAATATTGACTATTAAGCAACGTTCTTCCTTTTTCTTTGAGATCGCCAAAATCCGAATCAAGCTTATTGTCCACTGAAACCGAATCGGTATAAAAATATTGAGTCTTAGTATAATAACTTTCCGCTTTTTTGAACAGTTCAATAGTAGCCTCAAAATTTTCCGGGGTTATGGATTTGCCTTCGGAAAACATTTGATGGAATAAGCTATCATATGACTCGATAAATTTCAGATATTCATCCCTGAAAGTTTCATAATCCTTTTTGTTTCCATATAGCTCCGTTCCTTCTTTCAAAGTTTTTTCCTTCATTTCTTTCGGCATATAGCATGTCCAAATCGAATCTTTATAAATCGTGATAAATTGGTATTTGAGGGCGTATATATCAGTTATAATATCGGACACGAGATATGGCATGTCCGGCCCGCCAAATACGCGCTCATATTTTTCTGAAAAACCTTGCTCACTTGACATATCATATTTTGGCTTTTCCTGTTTTTTCATATTTTTCAAAGTCGTAATCGGCCTACTCTGCGTAATATAGAATTTTCCATTCTCATATGCCCACTCAATATCGCACGGAAAGCCGTAGTGATTTTCGATCTGCATGATCAAGTCTGATAGTTCCAGAATTTCCTTTTCATCCAACACTTGTAAGGAAGCTTGGGGTTCCGCGATATCCCGCCACTCGTTGCCCCCGCCAGCCTTTTGAAAAAGACCTTTGACCTGGGTGCTGATATTGATATCGATTATTTTCCTCGGTTCTTTTTCCACCACATAACTGTCCGGGGTGATCGAACCAGACACGATCGCTTCTCCCAAACCAAAGCCGGCTTCAATTATCAGTTGATTGAAATCTTCCGTGACCGGATGCACTGAAAAAGCGATGCCGGATTTTTCCGATTGCACCATTTTTTGCACGACCACAGCGACAGAAATGTGAGTGTTATGAAGTCCTTTTTCAAAGCGATAGAAAATGGCGCGCGGAGTGAAAAGAGAAGCCCAACATTTTTGCACGTTTCTCAAAAGACTGTCTTCGGTCGTGTTGAGATAGGAATTGAGCTGCCCGGCCCAAGCCGCTTCGGCTCCGTCTTCCGCCGTAGCACTGGATCTCACTGCCACCCAGCCTTCGTTATCACTTCGGCGGGCAAGCAAATTCTCCTTATCCTTATAAAAAAGCTTATTGTAAGATTCTAGAATTTCTTTTTCAATGTCTTCCGGCATTTTAGCTTCCAGAATGAGAACCTGAATCTTTTCCGAAGCCTGTTCTACAGTATGCATTTTTTGATTATCAACCGTCTCCAGAATAGCATCTACCTCTACATTCAAATCTGTTTCCTCCAAAAATCTTTCAAAAGCGTCCGAAAGCACTACAAAGCCAGGCGGAACAGGAATGCCAGTAGAAGTCATTTCGCCCAAAGACGCTCCCTTACCACCGGCGATGTCAGCATCATTTTTGGAAAGTTGTTGGAAAATTTTAGTAAGCATAGCTTTTGATAGTTTTAACAATTATTCCTTTTTCATCTTCACTATATCCCAAAATAAAGCAAAAAACAACCCTTTTCAGGATTGTTTTTCTGATAGATATTTTTCAACTATGAAGGAAAATTTATTTTACAATATTTTTGATTTCTTCCATCGCTCTATCCAATTGCGGATCTTTTTGATTTTTGAAATCTTCTAGTGACATTTCTACCTCGATATCAGGATTGATGCCTTTTTCCATGATATAATCGCCATTAGGAGTCATCCATTTGGCTACCGTAATTTTCACGCTGGATTTTCCAGGCAGATCGATATATTCCTGCACCGATCCTTTTCCGAAAGATTTCTTTCCGATCAGCTTTATCTGTCGATTATCGCGAAGCGCTCCAGCTAGAATTTCTGAAGCGCTGGCGCTTCCTTCGTTGATCAAAATCACCATTGGAATGGAACTCAGCTTGTCTCCTCCTCTAGTATATAGATTCTCCCTTTTTCCTTCGCTATCCTCCTCAATAACCACTATTTTTCCTTTAGGAATCATGCGACTGGCAATTTCCACCGATTTTTCCAAATATCCTCCGGGATTGTTGCGCAGATCCAATACGATGCCTTTGGAACCGCGAGAGATTATCTGATTCATAGCTTCATCAAACTCCTTATTCGTTTTGTCTCCGAACTGATTTATTTTCAGAAGTGCAATTCCATCCTCTTTGAATTCGACTTTCACGCTTTTTATCTGGATAACGTCTCTCACAATAGTGATTTCCGTCGTCTCCTGGCTGCCACTATGCAAAATAGTAAGCCGCACCTCTGTTCCCTTTTTTCCCCGAATCAAGCCGACCGCTTCATCAATCGTAATTTCAGCCGTTGATTTATCGTCAATCTTCAGGATTTTATCCCCTGCCAGAACCCCTGCTTTTTGAGAAGGAGATCCGTCAAGGGGAGCAATGACTGTCAATACATTATCTTTTATGCCCAATTCCGCACCGATGCCTTCAAAGCTGCCTTGGATATCCTGAGAGAACTCAGTGGTTTCTTTAGGATCGAAAAAATTCGTGTAAGGATCTCCGGTAGCCTTAAGCATGCCTTTGATTGCGCCATAAACCAATTCTTGAGCGTCCAGCGTTTTATTATCTACATATTTTTCTTCTAGCAACTTCCAAACTTTCCAAAAAAGAGCAAAGTCCACTTCAGGCTTATCTGGAGAAAACTTATTAGTTATAGTGGTTGAATTGAGCGGATACATTCGAGGATTTCCATCCGCGTCGTCTTTTCCTTTATTATAACCGACCCAAAAAGTCCCTACCAATGAGAATAGTACGGCAAAAATAAGAAAATAGCGCCTAAAAAGCATCCTGTTTCTTTGTTCAGAATTTATTTGCGAGCATTGCTTCTCCAGAGCTGTCTCATCATCGAGATTTATTTGTTGATTTGATTCTTCCATGTTTTTTTTATTTATGCTTAGGCAATGGACGTCCGGCGTATTTACGAAAATATCTTAAAGCACTAGCTATGTGGATCCAGGCCAGACGATTGAAAAGCAATGTGGTTATAATGCCCTTACCGGCTGAACCTCTCCCATGATAGTGATACATCTGAGCCATAGGAAGATATACAACCTTATATCCCGCCTCCCAAAATCTTCGGCACCAGTCAGTATCTTCAAAATACATCCTGAATTTCGTATCCATCAATCCGACCTTGTCAGCAATTTCTTTCTTTATCATAAATGAAGATCCCATTATCCAATCAACTTCCATAATAGACTGATGGTCAAAATTTTTCATTAAAAAATTGTCTAGATGATTCTTGGCAAAAGGCAATTTTCCTAAAAAAGTCCTTCTGTATAAAATAGTCAACGGGGTGTAAAAACGAAATGTTGAAGGCTGGTAAGTCTCATTGAAATTCAGAAGCTGAGGAGCCACAATTCCAACTTCGGGATTCTTCTTAATATAATCAAGAAGAATGCTGATAGCTTCTTTTTTAACGACAATATCTCCATTTAGAATAAGGATATATTCTCCTTTAGCCGCTTCCAATCCCTTGTTAACCGCTCCGCTAAATCCGATGTTCTCTTTGGATGGAAGAAATACCACTTCCGGAAAAAATTCCTGCATCATTAGCTCCGTATCTTCTTCGGTGGAAACATCCGATACGATAATCTCATATTGGGAAATCATCCCCATGTTTCTTTTAACAGAATTAATACAAACCTTCAATAATTCGGGATTCTTATAACTTGTAATAATTATGGATAGCTCCATGGGATAAAAATAGCTTCTTTATTTAGACTCTGCTTCTTGCTTACTGTCAGGCTTGATATCGCTCTGAGCCGGCATGGTAAAGATATTTTTTGCCATATCATGAATGCGATCATAATTATCTCCGCGCGGAAGCAAAATATATCCAGCAGTGCCATTTTCTGGGTGATATAAAAATCCTTCTTCTGAATTTTCCAACACTCTTTGATAGATCTGAGGATTATTCATGCCCATATAAACATCGTAAAATCTTTTCATTTCCCATGCTTGCAAGTCAGTTCTGGTATTATCGCCAAGATTAGAAAGAATATCATTCATTTTTCCAAAATCAGTGAGTGTTCCGGCGCTAGTCAGCTTGTCTTTGATGCCCTGCATAATCAACTGCTGTCTCTTGGCCCGCTCAAAATCGCTCGAGGTCGCTCGAGAACGAGAAAGACACAAGGCTTGATCGCCATTGAGAGTGAGATCTCCGGCTGGCAAAGTGAAATTGCCACCACACTCAAGTTCAGCCTCAGGATTAACTTTTTTGGTGCATAATCTGAAATCATGAATATATTTCGTACCATTCTTTCTTGTAACTTCTTTTGAGCCTCTTTTTTGTATCTTTATCCCATTTTTTATTTCATAGACAGGAACTATATAGCCCGTCTTATAATCACAATCCTGTTCTGAACCAAGTCCCATAAATTGTACTGATTCTGAAAATGGTTGATCAAGATGAAAAGGCACTCCGTCTATAATATCGACCAACTTCTTAAAGCCTTCAAAATTAATACTAGCTGCATAAGTGATATGCAGACCAGTGATATCGCTCAAAATTGCTTCCATATCCTTCATACCCTGTCCTTTTCCTTTTTCTTCTCCATAGGCATGGACAGCATTGATCTTGCTCCTATCTTGCGTACCTGGAACAGTTACATACAGATCTCTTGGCACAGAAATGATAGAAATCTTGTTTTCAGCCGGACGGATACCGACCACCATGATGGTGTCAGTCAGAAGTCCGCCGCCGACCACACCCTCGCCCCTCATGCCCAAGAGAGCAATATTGATTTGCCCCTCATCCTCGCCTACTAACTTATTTTCCACTCCTGGAAGTGACTTCACAAGACTGCTGAAAATCCCGCCTTTACCATCGGAAATCTTATTCAAGAGAGACCCCGTTTTCCACGCAAAAATTCCCCCGCCGATCAATATGATAGTTAGAATGCTCAGTCCGATTATGATCCACTTTTTCTTCTTATTCTTGGGTTTATCCTCTACTCTTGAAAATGAAGAGTTTTTTTCTAAATACGCCATTTTTTCAATAAATTAACAAATAAAGACACCTAGCCTATTTTTATTAAGCATAATATATATTTTACTTTTATTTTCAATATTGTCAATCATTTTGTTTTGTTGTCTAATTTATCATATATTTCCAATATTTTTTTGGCGGTGTTCTGCCAAGAAAATTTCGAGGCTCTCTCTTTCTCCTGCTCTATCAATTTAATCCGCAAAGAATCATCGGAAATTATCCTAGTCAATTTTTCAGAAAAATCAGCCGGATTGGCAGCATCAAAAAACAATATTGAATTTTCAGCCACTTCCATATGAGGATCAATACTAGATGCAAGCACCGGAACACCTAGAGTCATAGCTTCCAAAACAGGTATGCCAAAGCCTTCATAAAGAGAGGGGAAGCAAAAAACATGAGACAGTTTAAACAGTGTGGGCTTGTCCTCCTCATCCACGAATCCCGGCAAAATCACATGCCCGCGCAGAGAATAGCTCTCGATAGATTTCTCAATTTCCGGATCAAAATTATATCCCTTTCCTCCGGCTAACACCAGCTTCAGTCCTTCTCTTTTTTCAGTAGGAATTTTTATATAGGCTTCAATGAGAGATGGAAGATTTTTTCTGGGCTGCAAGGTTCCAATGTATAGAATGAATTTCTGCGGCAATCCATATTTCTTCCGCACCAACTCCATTTGGCTGTGAGAAATTTCTTTTTGAAAGTTCTCGCCCACCGCATTATGGATCCAATCCAGCTTATCAGGATTTACTTTATAATACTTGATAATTTCTTGGATAGTGAACCGCGAAACTCCTATGATCTTATCCGCCCTCCTGAGGCTCATGGGAATAAGCATGTTAAGGAAAAATAGATCAGATTTTTTGATGAGCTTGGGATAAACTTTGAAAGAAACGTCGTGCAAAATCGTGACTATCTTTATTTTTCTTGAAATGAAAAAAGGAGTTATGTATTGCACCTGCAGAATATCTACTGGATTCTTTTTGAGATATTGGGGCAAGACCCAAGCGTTCCATAAAAATTTATTAGCACCATCCTCACATAGATGTATTACGGAAAAATTTGGTTTTAATTGCATTTTCTCGATAGATTCCCGCAACAATAGATCTTTTTGCGGGTTCCTGTCCGTCAAAAGCACATACTGATTGACATCATCAATGACTGCCAGGTTTTTCACCAGATTGAAGAAGACCACTTCGTCCCCTGTCCGCCCTTTTCCGATGTTTCGGATATCAATTGCTATTTTCATGGAGGTTATAAAATATGCGTCTTATTCTTATTTGATTATAGCATATGCTTTTCTAAAGAACACATTTTTTTATTGTTCGAAAGGTTGAACCTTTGATATTTTAATTTAACACCTTCAAGGTTCAACCTTAGGAATATTCAAAAATTGACAAAAGCGTAAGTTAGAATAATATTTGAAAAAAATAATTTACAATTCCCCTCTTTTTTGAGATAATAAAAATATTAAAAATAATTCAAAACAAAAATGGATAACAAAAAAATTCCCACCATCCTAGGAACAGTGCTGATCATAATTTTTTCCGCTACCGCATTGGCGTTTGTGTTGGTGTATGAAAATAAACGCAGGGCAAATGAAGTGAAAAGTTATTCAGTGAAAGTTGTTGAAAATAATCAGCCAGAAAGCAAGACAGAAATCAAATCAGCCGAACAAGCTTCAGAAGAAGCAAAAACTTCTTTTGAAGAAGATTTGAAAAGCTATCCGCCGATGGATCCGAAAGAAGCGACAAGACTAACTAACTTAACCAAGGATTGGAAAACTTTCAAGGATGAAGAAAAAGGATATGAATTTAAATATCCTAGCGATTATTCAGTACAAATAATGGATCCCGGCATGCATAGCTATATTAAAATAGTTAGCAATGGCAGATGCATGTATGATACAGACATGTCAGGCAAAAATAAGGGTCCATGCTCATTTATCCTTCGTAGAGGAAGTGAATATAATTCAGAGCAAATAATTGAAATAAAAAACAACCATAGAAAAGGAGATCAAAATATAAAAATATTTTCTTTTGACAATAAAATGTTTTTCATAAATACAGATTCTAATACTTTTACGGATATTGTTCATGTCAGTGATAAAAATTTTACATATCATCCATTTTCGTTTAGCTTTCCTCCATCACCTCAACGCTCAGAATTCAGATTGGTATTTCAAGGGATCTATTTTACTCTCAAAAGCATAAACTAGCTTGCCAAATAAACACGCCTACCTGCGTTTTGCAAGTAGGCGTTTTTTCTTGCGCAGAAATGATATTCTGCGATTAGATTGGGCCAAGGTATTCAAATTTTACGGCGTCAACGGCAATAGATTTTCCAATCTCGCCCGTGTTTCCTTGAAGTTCTACTGTCGGGTTGCCATATTGGAGCAAATCATAAATACCGATATTTACCCAGCGATTAGCATCTGTAATAGCGCTTTGATCAACGGGCTGTGAATTGTATGACCATCCATTGTGGCTGACGGTATAAACTGCGTTTGTGCTAGTTGCATAGTGGTCATAGTTAGTGTCGTTTCTTGGAATATACACTAATATTTTGTATTGCCCATCCTTGGGAAGATTAGGACGCCAAGAAGCATTACCCACACTATCTGCAGCTTTGCTGTAAATGATTCCATTATAGCCAAGCTGAAAATAATCACTGTAATTACCACCTCGCCTTGTCCAATTTCCAATCGTTGCCGATGCTCCATTGCAATTAGGTGTATTGTCATCCAACATGAAGGTTCCTGTGCATTCATATGGATGCACAATAATGCTAAATTTTGTTGAAGCATCCGAATAAAATCCATTGCTGATAAGTTCGGATGGGTCGGTATACAGCGACAACAAACTCCAACCATATCCATTATCTCTATAGCCTGATACATGCGATTCGTCAGTGAGAATTCCAAAATGCAAATGATCAGACCATTTTCCATTGGAATCACCTAACTGCCCCACAAATTCACCTGACATTATAGACTCTGCTTCCGAATGTTGAATATTCTGAGCTGCCACATATCCAACTTGTCCAGACTGAAGCATATGAGCATACAAAGAATAGACTGTGGAAAGTTTCTGACCAGTTCCTGTCAGAAAATAATACCCTGCAGGAGCAACATGGCGGATGAGAATAGTTTTTCCCCAAGGATCAGGATCATTACTGGTTGTTGTAATATCCGTAACTGTTCCATCAGCGATGGCATAAAGCTGTTGGCCTCGGTCACCGCTTTTATTCCAATCCTCTCCCATATGCGGAGTTCCATTATGATTCAATGATCCGAAACTCTGCACGCTACAACTCCAACCATCCGGATTTTCCGGAGTATAGCTGATGGGATATCTTACTTTTTTCTCAAACACCGGCTCCACCACCTTCGCCACATCCATCGTCAATGTCAGCGGATTGTCCGTAAACTGTTCGGTTCCGATTTTCCAATGCAAAAAACTATCATTGGGATTTGTCGGACTGGCTTCAATAGTCACTTGCTCTCCTTGCAAAACATTATAATCACAAACACTATTGGGATCAGTGCTGCAAGAAATCTCGCCGTCTCCTCCTGTCACGCTGCCTCCTTGCAATGGATCGATATGGATAGAAAGTGAGACCATCTGGCTGAATGTAGCTGTTATGCTTTTATTCACATCCATCCCTACAGTCAGGTTATCATTGAAATAATTGGCCATCCCATCATTCCATTGCAAAAGCCCCCAACCGGTATTAGCGAGACTTTTTAGGGTGACATCCCCCGCGCAATTTCCTTGCCAGACATTGCCCATATTATTCGGTCGAATCAGGCAATCTGGAAAATTGGTGATTGTTCCTCCGACAAGAGGATCAACAGTGACTGTGAGTTGATGCAATGAAGAAAAGCCAGAAGCGGTATTAGCCGGGAAATACAGAGAACCGTTAAAATACATATCTTGGGAACTCTTGGCATTGACAATACCGACATTTTCAATGGAAACAGATGTTTGGCCGTAGGCATAGGTTTCACAATTGGCTAGAGAATTGTTAGTCGTAGAGATTGGGTTAAGCGTACAAGTCATGCCCTGACCTTTGACACTGACATAATGCTGGTCTTGCGGATAAGAATAGTTTCCATGTATCAATGTTGCAGATGTGGTTATATTGGGATTATCGGCGCGGTTATAGAAATATAACTGCAACCTCTTATAGCCATATACAGACTTAAATAAATCACTGCCACTTGATGCGTCTGAAATGACATCCGTAAACAGACGTCCATTGATAACGAACGGCAAAGTAATGCCCGAAGAGAAATCGAAAAATCGCTGAGTCAACTCATAGTCTTCAGTGCAAAATATCTGGTACGGATATACTGTTTTTTTTGCAACCGTGGAATTTGTGCAAACATTACCGTAGGCATCTGTGGCATTTGGAGAGTCAATCAATTGAAAACTTCCGAGCGAATCTTTAATAGCACCTCCTCCCCTTACGTGAAAAACATGGCCTCCATAATAGGTCAGCCGGATCAGGCCCTCTTGGTAGGTGGTGGCAAAAGCGTTGTGGGAGAAAAGCATCCCAAAACAAAAAAGCAACAAGCTAAGCGTTGTTCTTTTCATTGATAGGTCTCCTTAGATTTAGTTTCATGAATTTTTGAACTACCTGCAAATATCTTTTGGAATAGCCTAAGTCTTCATGTTTTCTCCTTTAGGTTAAATTAATTTTTCCAAAATTGTTAAACAACTCCTAAAAGATAACAAGAAAAAAGCTGTTGCGTCAAGCTTTTTTTGCTACGTTTATTATGCATACATAAAAGAAAGTGAAGAAATTTATTTTTTTATAAACGCTACTCCTAAGAACAGCCAGAAGAATCCTAAAAATATTCCGGAATTGAACAGGTTCGGCACAATCACCGCCACCAATCCCAGCAAGATGAACATTCCGAAAAATCTGTCTTGTTTGGCAAAAAAATATATGCCGTTCCTCAAAGCCCCGAAAAGAAGAAAGACAAAGGCTGCCAATCCAAGCATGCCTGCACCCAGCCACACTTCCAAAAAAATATTGCTGGCATTGAGTCCATTTCCTTGAGCGTCTTTTCCCAAGAAAGAACTGACACTTCCCCAGCCTATGCCTAAAAATGGATGGTTTTTTATGATTTCCCATGATTTGGCATAAATTTCGGAACGGATGCTGATATTAGGATCTTTGCGGTAGACCTCCTGAATGAAATTTCCCGCCATCTTTTCTTTTTCAATTTCCTCAAGATTTATGTGCCTACAGCCCGCTTCTTGCAGAGATTTATCGTCCCATTCCTTGCTTTCGAGCAATTTTTCTTCCACGCAAGAAACAGTAATCCTTTGCTGGCCGCTGCCAGTGCTTTGGATTCGATTGATTAACTGAAAATTTGTTAGCTGAAAAGCATAGACGACAACTAAACTCAATATAAATGCCAGCGCTATTTTCATTTTTAGCTTAAAAGTTTCCTTCCACTGCCAGAAACCGTAGTTAACCTTAAGCTGAGTGAACGCTGCAAAAAGAAAAATAAATGTGACAAAAAAAGCTCCCAGCCATGCACTCCTGGCAACAGTGATTATCAAGGCTATATAGACCATCACAAGAAACAAAAATAATTCAGTTTTAATGATTGGAAATTTGAAATTGGAAATTTGACTATCTTCCAAAGAATCATCCTTCTTTTTATAAAAATAAAATATTAAACTATACACTAAGGCCAGCAATAATGAAAGGTATATTCCCAACCAATCCGGTTCCGTAAAAGTGGCATTGGGGCGTCCTGGCATCACCTCGAAATGATTTCCGCCTTGAAGGAATTGGATATTCTGCCAAATAGCATAGAAAACAACCACAATTGAAGAGCTAAGAAAAAATGGCAAAACTTTTTTAAGATCTTCCTTGGTTTGTAAAAAATTTCTTACTAAGAAATAAAGAACTATATAGGAAATCATTATTATCGCTTGCTTAAGGCTCGCTTCTTTCATAGGAGCATTTGCAATACTCAGCAATGATCCCATGCCTAACAAAATTGCCGCCCAATCAAATATGGTGAATTTTATCAAAGAAAAGCTTAACCTTCTAGTAAAAAAGCGAGCAGTAAGAGAAAGAATGGTCAATCCGCCTAGAAGCTGGTATGGCCGCACAGCTATTCCGAAATCAGTCGGAGCCAAGTTGATATTTTCCAGCACCATAGTTCCGAAAAAAAACAAAAATCCCCAACTCGGGCGAAAAAGCGCCACTAAAAAAGTCAGAAAGGCGAAAAAAGCAAAATCGCCTTTTCCAAAGGGCAACATCCCGATGTTGGAAAAAAAAATGAGAAAAAAAACCAAAGCAACATTGATGGCCAGCAAATATATTTGATTCTTATTCTTTATATGCATTTCACTTATCTATTTATTGAATTTTATTTTCTTTTATTTCATTGGCAATTTTTTCCGTAAATTTTTTCCAAGAAAAATTTTTCGCTCTTTGCTGGCCGCGCCTTTTTAAGGTGTTTCGCAAATCATGATTAGTCAGGGCGTTTTTCATTACCATGGCAATATCTCGAACATCATCAGGGTAGCAATATAAAACACTATCCAATCCCACTTCAGGCAGAGATGAGATTTTGGAAGTGATGACTGCACAGCCCACTTTCATAGCTTCCAAAACAGGAATGCCAAATCCTTCATAGCGGGAGGGATAGATAAAAAATAATGCCTGGCTATAGAGAGCCGGCAAATCCTCTTGATCCACAAAATCCAGAATCTCAACATGGCCGGATATATTCAATTCTCTGACAAGTTTTTCCACATCTGTAATGAGCGGAGCGAGCTGAGGCATAAGTTTTCCGGAAATAACCAGCTTAGGAATTTCTTCTATGAAAGGATGATTCCTATTTGACTCCAACAGATGCTTATATGCTTGTACCACTCCTTCGGTATTTTTTCTCACCTCCAGTCCCCCGCCAGTATAAATGTAGCCAGGCTTCAGATGATATTTTTTTAATATTTTTTGGATCCTGGCTTGGGAAACGGGCTTGCCATAAATCTCATCGCAGTCTATATAATTAACAGTGATTTTCTTTGCATCAATTCCCAGATGCCGCACCAAATCTTTTTCGGTCCGGGAAGAAACCGCTAGAATCTTTTGCGCCTTTTCAATAGCCCTCTCAGTCCACTCCCAATATTTCTGCTTTCTCAAATTATTGAGATATTCAGGAAACAATTTTGGAATAATATCATGCACCAGCATCGTATGGCGAATTTCTTTGGGAAAAATCGTAGGGCACTGATAGAGAGAAAGAAAGATATCACACCCGTCTTTCTTGGCCTTCCTCGGCAGATAGAATTTTTCCCACAAAACCTTCCTCAACAGATCGTCCCGCTTCCAAAAAGGCAGAAAAACGGATTTCCGAAAATTTTCAGGCAAAACGATGTCGCCAAAAAGATCCTGTTCTAGATAGATTATAAATTCCGCTTCTTCATTTTTTGAGTCAATAAAAATGGAACTTGAAGCAGCAAGTTCTTTAATGAAATTAATCGTTACCTGCCCGATTCCGCTCCCAGGCTTTCGAGCGAAAGAGGCATTGATCCCAATTCTCATTATTTTTACATTAAATAATTTAATATATCTATTCTACCCTAAAAACAGAAAAATAAAAACTGTTTCATTCCCTTCTATTTGACTCCCGAAGCTATTGCCGTATAATTGGAATATAAAGTAAAAAATTATGTTTTCCATCCTAAAAACAATTATTTGGATTGCCGGTGTTTTGGTGGTTGGGTTTTTCGTGATAGAAAAGATGGGTTATGAAGTGAATAGGCAATATTTTTCTGATAGCCGCAAAATTTGCCAAGAAAAAGTAAATGAGTGCAGTAAAACAGTCCTACACCAAGGAATCGACAATGTTGATAAGTGCAATTTCAATTGTGTCGATCCCCAGCTAATTATTAAGAAGAAATAATGAAACTAATCGTCAACATCCCTGTTTATAATGAAGAAAAAAGCCTGGGTGAAACCATTCGGGTTATTAGAAAAAGTTTTTCAGATGATTTTTATACCCAAGGAGAAGGCAAGATTATCACGGAAAAACTGATTCAAATCGTGGACGACGGTTCAACCGACCGTTCAGCGGAAGTCGCTCGGCAAGAAGGAGTCGATCTCATTATTTCCTATAAGCCCAATCGCCGCCTAGCCTACTCTTTCAAGCGAGCTGTAGAAAGCTCCCTGGAAAATGACGCTGATTTCATGGTAAACATTGATGCAGATCTGCAATTCAATCCCTATGACATCCCCAAACTTCTTTCACCCATTCTCAAAGGCAAAGCCGACATGGTGATTGCCAACCGTTTTGGAGAAAAGAAAGCTAAAAACATTCCATGGCTGCGCGAAAACCTCAATAAATTTGCCGCCAACATCATCGGTTTTTTCCTCAACTACAAAACAAACGACCTGACTTGCGGCTTCAGAGCGCACAACCGGGAAACGCTCTTGCGTTTCAATCTCACCAATGTACATTTCACCTACACCCAAGAAACTATTATCGATGCCATCGGAAAAAATTTGAAGCTTTTCTGGGTGCCGATCGATGTTACCTACTTCGACAATCGCGAAGCCAAAATTACCAAATCCATCTACAAGTTCATCAGCAACTCTACAAAAATAATCCTGAAAGCCGTTCGAGATGTGCGGCCTATGAAATTTTTCGGCATTCCCGGACTTTTCATCATCTTCCTTTCTCTCATTTCTTTCGCTATTTTTCTCTATAATTACCTACCTGAACTCAACGTTACCCGCTATAGAAATTATTTACTTTTCGGCATCGCCTCATTTCTCATCGGCCTTCAATTCGTGGTTTTCGCCCTCGTTGCCGACATGGTTAAATCCTCCCGCCAGCTCACTGAAGAATTGATGTACCAATGGAAAAAAGACAAATATTCTAAAAAATAGTTTTTATCAAGACATGATAAAAGCGGTGGGCTCTTTGGCCCTACCGCTTATTTTTTTGTTCGCAGAATTTTCTGCAAATTTTTGATTTTTTCCTCATATCCGGTATTTGGGTTTATCCAACAGTCAAATGCAAGCCACTGGATATATGAAGCATCTTTTTCCATGGCCAATGCTTTTTTTATGGAAACACTTTTCGTATAGTGTTTCTTGTAGAGGCCCATCTGATACTTCGTCTCTCTAAAACAATATTTTCTCAGTTTTTCATGAGCAATTAAAGGATTGGAAAATTCAGGCCTTGTATCATAACATGAAAAATATTCTTCTATGGCGAGCATTTTCATTTGGATCATATGCCTGATTTCATGACACACATACGCTACGACATATGCCTCTAGCAGATTTCCCATCCTAGCTTTTAATTTTAACTTTTGAAAATCTCTTTTTACGAACCCTATGTGATTTTCAAAGTTATTCGCTGTGAAAATTGCTGTGAGCTTAAAATCTTCCGAGTATCCATTATCGCTGCTATATCGAATTATTCTATCGCTGATCATTCCCAATTTGCCATCCATAATATCTGCCCATGACTTCCAGTTTATCCTTACAATCCCCAGCCATTTCTTCAGTTCTGATTCGGACATAATTATAGGAATAGCAAAACTATTATCTCTTGCAACATATATACTTAGTCCTCCTGCATTTTTCTTTTCCGGATCAAGCTCCATCACATCAATCAATATCTTACGCGATAATTCGATAAAGTCATCCTTATCCATAAATGCTCCGTTTGAGATTTGTTAAACAACTTGCAATTTCACCCCGAAAAAACACTATACCAAAACATCAAATAATATGCAACCAGATATATTAGGGATTAGCCACGAATAATACCTCACCATTAAAAATCAAACAAAAACTCGAGAAATCGGATCTTGAGTTTTTAATTGCTTGGCGCAATAACTTCTTATCTGATTTTCTTGAGCTTTTTTCCGACATCCATCAGATCTTCTCGCAACGGGTTTTCATCCCATTTGACAATGATAGTCTCGATAACTTTTATGTAATTATCCAGAATTTTTTCTTTGGGAGCATTGAAGCGGGAAAACACTTCATCGCCATAGCGAGCATAGTCGTCAACAAGCTCTGAAATATTGCTTATGATATCAGCCGACTTCACCAGGAAGGATTCAGGGGAAAATTTTTCAATATGTTTCAAGGCTTCTTCTTTTCTTTTCTCCCAAGAAAGACCTTTGCTTGTTTCAGTGACGCTTTGCACGATATCTGCCGCATGTGTTCCAAACCTTTCTTGAAGCATTTCATAAGTAACTTTTTTTTCCTCAATACTGTCTTCTATTGTGTCATGTAAAATTCCGGCCACTATCACGTCCTCAGGAGCATTGGCGCACGCTAAAATAAATCCTACTGTCAACGGATGAGTAATATATGCCGTGCCTTTGCCTTTTCGCGTTTGCTTTTGATATAAGTCATGGGTCTTGATCGCAAACTTGATGGCTTTTTGCATTTTTGAAGTATAGATCATAATAAATATTTCAAAAAAATTAATAGTTGTTATAACTTAATACATTATTCAATGATTTTTATCCCTAACTTCATTATACAACAAAAAATAATAAGCCTAACTGGGATTCCCCAGTCAGGCTTATCAAAAAAACAATCTATAGGATATAATCTGCTCCAAATAGAAAAATCTGGGATGGATGAGTAAGATTTCTATCTGCACGCATGGCTATGATATCCACAGGCCTGCTCGTGGCCCCCCAAGCAACTGCTGCTGTAGAAAGCCTATATTTTTTTGCAATATAGATATCACTTATGGTGTGTCCGATAAATACCGTATTTATGGCGCTCACATTAAATTGCCTCATTATTGCAGACAGTCCGTCGGGATCAGATCGATTTTTGCCAATCATATCGCATCCAACTATTGCGTTAAATTTCTTTGCTGTCTTACCCAAAGACACGACGACACTATCGGTTATCCTGCTGCTTGATAAAACCGCCAGGTCATACGCTTGCGATAGCTTGTCGACAATATCCGGAACCCAATCAAAAACTTCAGACTCATGACCATAGATAACATGCAAAGCATTGTTCATTTTGTATGTGATCTCTCTATTTTTCATCCTTATCCGATCTATGTTGTTTTGCATATCATGGCTGAACCATGTTTTAAATCTTTGCATATCGGGACAAATATGCAAAAAATTTATTCCAAATTCAAGACTGATTGATTGAAAAGCTTCAAATAGCTTCTCCCAAGAAAACGGAATCAAAACACCGTCACAGCCAAAAATAATCAAGCCTTTCTTTGCCATTTACTTATCCTATATTCTATTTTTAGTAAGGAACTACATTTTTTTCATTCCTCCTATTTTAGGCTAAAAAATTCTTGCAGTCAAATAAAAGTAGAGACGCACCGCCGGTGCGTTTCTACTTTTTCTATAATTTTGGAAATATCTTGGGCACACGAAGCCTATATCCTTCATATTCCCTGCCGAATTTTTCAATCAATGCCTTCTCTTCTATTTTCATCCAGATCAGCATTACCAGCGTCAGCCACAAGACACTCACAAAAATCTTCGTATCAGGATAAAAAAAGAAAGCGGACCAAGCCAGGACAATGTCCGCTGAATATATCGGATGACGCACTTTTCCATAAACGCCTTCCACCACCAATCGATCAATCGCATCAGCCGACAATGGCGCTTTGCGGTGCACTTTGATAGCACCCACGAAAAAATAGATCCAATAGCCGATAGCTGGGATGGCCAGAAATGGCGTAAGCATGTTTCTCGGAAAAACAAATCTCGGAGGAACAATTTGAAACGCCGCAAAAATCCCTAAAATAATAATCGCCCACATCAGAACCGGACTGACTAATTTTTGTTTGATGCCCATAGTCTTAAATTATTTTTTTAACCGTTTTGCATTTATTAACTACCCCTATTTTATATCCCTTTCTCTTTTTAGTCGAATAAATTTCTGTTTATATGAAAAAAAACCGCCGGCTGGATCAGCCAACGGATTGAGAAGATTGTTCTTCATCTGAGGTTTTAGTGGAAATTTCCTCCAATTTCTTGACAGCTCTTTCCAATTTTTCAATCAATTCCCTTCTTCTCTTTTCGCAGTAAGAAAGAGA
>AMFJ01005795.1_pt1 | contig 24639 bp, 25 predicted proteins | sample 427208 | NCBI WGS metagenome assembly AMFJ01 (sample SAMN02954298, study PRJNA114691) | groundwater metagenome | biome: aquatic; feature: subsurface aquifer; material: sediment; isolation source: subsurface aquifer sediment | place: USA: Rifle, CO | collected 2008-08 | reverse complement strand
CTCCAAAAGCGGCAACACTTTAGCAGTCGGACCGAATCTTGTTTCAGCAGGATCATTCACGTTAGGATCTCCATGCACTGCTGCAAAGGGAAGTTTTTTTATTTGCATAGTGTAGACCTTCCCACGCAGAAGGCCGCTTGAGCGATAGAAACTGCCCGCCACCGGCAGTATGCCCAATTCTCTGCCATAACCTAAAGACCTTGCAAAAATCAGACTGTGAGGGCCGGATGCCACTATAACGACTTTGGCAACGATTTCACCTGCCGAAGTCATAATCTTCCACCAAGCCCTGTCTCGAACAATGGAAATCACTTTTCTTTTTAGAAATATATCCACTTCTTTTTTTTGGCGCATAGATTCCTCAACAAAAGAAACTGATATTTTTTGATAATCCAATGCATAGCCTTTGTCACTTAACAAAGCCAAGATTTCCTGTTTCGGATCCCGCCCCTCAACGACCTTGGGCTCAATGGCAGCTATTTCCATGCGTGAAATTTTTTTCAGATTAGGAAAAGATCCTCGAAATTCCCAGTAGCGCCTTTCCAATTCTTGCACCTCTTGATTTCCCACTGCCAAAACCATTTTATGCGAAAGCAAGATCGCATCTGGAGAAAATTTCTCAGCATAGCCCGCCAAAAGAGAAGAAGCTTCTTTTACTTGCTCAGCTTTTGCAAGAGAATAGTTCGTTTCGATGTCGCCGAAATGAAGCGTCTGGCTATTATTGTTGAAATGGGAATTTACATGGGCCAACTCTTCATATTTATCCAATAAAACCAATTTTTGGAGGTTGGTGTATTTGCTTAAAACATATAGCAAAGAAGTGCCCGTAATGCCTCCGCCCACAATCGCTACATCATAAGGCTTTTTCGAATTATTATTCATGATTTTACATTATCATTATCAAAATGCAAAAGCCATTGAATCGATCAATGCCCTTTGCAGTGAATTTATTTCGGCTGCCATCCGGTCGGCTGCATAAGACCGAATTGATTGCCTTCAGTGTCCTTAGCTCCGGCAAACCATCCAACACCCGGAATTTCTGATTTCTCCTTGATGATCGTTCCGCCATTATCCTTCACAGCCTTAATGGCTGCATCCAAATCGTCCACACCGACAGTGCAATCATAGAGATACTTTTTTTCCTCGGACATTGACGGTCTTTCATAAAGCCCGCCATTGATTCCCGGTCCGGACTCCCTTGTTTCGATTCCCCAATAATCCATCATTCCCCCGTCCTCTTTTTTCATCATCTGGGAAATTTTCCAGCCAAGGACATTTTCATAGAACTTTTTAGCTCTTTCGATGTCATCAGCTTGAATTTCAAAATGTATCACTGTGTTCATATATTTATTATTAATAATTAAGCTTACTAAGTAATACAGCGGGTCTTTAAAAAATATGCCACAATAGATTTTTTTTATTTAATTCCAATTTTAAGATAATAAAAAACTCTCTTTTCAACAAAAATTATTTATGCCATACTTGCTATGTCGCCTATCTTTTTAAAAAACATGCTTCTAATGATTAACCTGAAACTTTATGGAAAATAAGCCCTTGATGCGGCTGTTTGAAGAAAATGAATTGAATATTGCCGCCCTCTATCTGATCTATGGACAAAAACTTTCTCAAAAACATGCATTCTGGAACAAACTTTCCCAAGAGGAGATTTCGCATGCAAAAAATATCAGCAGGGAAAAAGATGCTTTTGATGCTATTGTCGAAAACAAATTTTCCCGAGGGGTGGTCAGTTATATCATGAATTTCGTGCTTGAAGAGATCAGAAAAACGAAAAAAGAAAAAATCACCCATAAAGAGGCATTGCACACCGCACTCAGGATAGAGCGCTCCATGCTGGAAAAAAAGTGTTTTGACATGTTTACTCCCACCAATCAAACAGTCAAAAACATCCTTCTCCGGCTCAACAGTGAAACCGAACATCATGTAGAAATTCTTCTGGCAGAAATGAAGAAAAATAAGTTTACTTTTGAAGATTCTAAAAAATAAGTTCTGCTTTCTTTTTTAAATTTATAAGCTTATAGGGTTGTTTATCTCACTGTTCAATCGATAAAAATCACTCACTAGAATTTTTTTGAGCATTCATCAAGATGATGCAAGCCTGCAAAGAAAATAAATCATAGAATTCCAGCTCCTGGGTGGATAGGCTGTTTTTCTTGTTAAACCCGAGAATCAACAACTCTTTTATTGAGCCTTGATGAATCAGAGGCATTGCTAAAAAGGTATCCGTGGCTTTTTTAAATCCTATTTTTTCATTAAAAAGCTTAAAATCATCCTCTTGAGCAAAGCCCTGGATTCTTGCTTTAGTTTTTCTTATTTTTTCCAGAAAAAGATATTTATTCGGAGAAATAGAGATCAATCTTTTTTTGTTTTTTTTCAAAAAATATCCTTGGCTCTCCAGTAAAGCATAATTTTTTGCTTTTTCATCATATTGGTATAAAAAAGCTGTTGTAGCATCAGCAATATGCAAAGAAGATTGGATAATATATTGATAAGCTTCTCTTTTATTTTTAGTTATTCCTCCTTTATTCATATCCAATAGAATGGAAATTTTTCTATTTATCCGACCAAGATACTTAAACATTTCAAAATTTTTCTGATTGGACTTTATTTTTTCCGTAATATCATAAATAATCGCGATCGCGGCATATCCATGTCCGCTCTGCTCTCCCAAGAGAGGATGAATCTTAATACAAACTGTTTTTTTCAAAAATGAGCTTTGATGAATTGTTTCCGCTATCTGGCCCTCTTGAACTTTTCTCCAAATTGATCTTAGATCCTTTTTCAAAACACATTTTCCTTCCCGGCAATTTGCATGAAGCAATTCGTGCAAATCCAATCCTCTGGATGAGCGCACATTTCCTAATTTCCAATTTTCAACCGTCTTGTTGATGCGAACAATTTTCCCTTTTTTGCTTATAAGACAGATGATTTGAGGCAAGGAATCAACTGTGATTTCCCATTCTTTTTTGGCATTTTTCGATTTTTCCAGGGCTTGCAATAATCCATCTCCGGCTTGTCTGATTTCCAAGGCATTGCCTAAAATTTCAGCTACAATTCGCAAAGATAATAAATCATTACCACTCCAGCTGTCCGTAATTGCAATATTCTCAAGACATATGAATCCAACTAGCTTCTGTTCAGCTAAGACCGGGAAGAGCAAGATTGATTCTGGAATAGAATCAAAAAAAATTTTCCATTGGTCAACAGCCGCTTGAGAAAGATCAGAAAAATTTTCCACATTCAAGGCTTTGCCTTGTTTCAATTTTTTAAACCACCAAGAAAATTTTTGAATAACTATTCTTTTTTGATTTCTTATAGAGATGCTTTTTTTACCGTCTTGCCACTGATGGGTGCTAACAATAAAATTCTTGTCTTCTATTAAAAATAAATAAGCTTTTTGAGCATTGGTAATTTTTCCCAGATCAGCCAAAGATTCGCTGACCATTCTGTTAAAATCAAAATTTCCCACAAAACGAGAAGAGATTGTAGAAATCAACTGCTGAAGGTTCATCTTAGTCTCAATAATGGCGTGATTTTTCTTTCGCTCTTCTTCCGCTCCTATAGCGGCAGCAACTATTCCCATTACTTTCAAATCATCTCTGGAAGGAACAAAGTCTTGGCTAAAAAATGCGCACAGAGAAGATTCTCCCATTCGCACGGCCTGTCCGACATATGTCATGAATCCATATCTAGCCACATTGGGATCGCTGAAAAAATAGTCCGTCCTAGGAAGATCCCTTACAATGAAGGGATGGTCGCTTCCGCTAGAGATAACGTCATAACAAATATGCCCTTCCGCTTTGTCTTTTTGAGAATAATCAACCGGCATCTGCCACTGGCCTTGAATACACAAAGAATCGTCTTCCAAACGATTATAAAAAGCGCTAGCTGCTCCCATTACCTCTCCGAATAGATTAGTAAGAGATTGGATATTTTTATCCGCATCAAAGCCCAGGCGCAAAAGACAATCATTGATTTTCCTGAGCCTTTCTTCAATTTTCTTTTGACGAGAGATATTGGAAGTGATAATAAAACCTCCCCGAAAATTTCCCTTTTCATCCACAATAGGAACTGTAGAAGCTTGAACATAAGAAACCTCTGTATCACTTTTCTTAAATGACAATTCACAAAAATCACATCGTGCTTTTTGAGAAAATTGCCTTTGTTGAATAAGCATATTCACCAAAGATTTATCTAACTTTTTTATACTTCCAACTGAATTATTCAATAAGTCTCTTTCTTGACTGGAAGTAATTTCTAAAAAACTATTATTTACATAAGTTACAATTCCTTTTTCATTTTGCATAATCAATCCTTCATCCATAGAATTGATTAGTTGTCGGTAGCGATTTTCGCTCTCCATTAATTCTTCTTTGTTTTTTCTTTGTTCTGTTATATCTTTGCCAATCGACAAGAATTCAATCAATTCTCCTTTTTGATTGAATATTGGGTGATCGATCCATTCCATATGGCGGATTTCTCCGTTTTTTCTGCGAATATTATATTCAAAGCGATGAGAAGATGGATTTCTTAAAAGATTGGCATAAATTTTATCTGTTCTATGGCGAATTTCTTCGGGTATCATCTTGATCCACTTCTGCCCCAGAAGATCTTTCTCCTCTTTCCCCGCTAAATCACAATAGGCCTGATTGACAAAAGTCAATGTAGTATCAATCGACCAGCAGCTAACCGGGGATTTCTCTATTTCAATTAAAGCAAAAAAACGCTCGCGCATGACAACCGAATTGCTTTTTTCCCTGCTTTTCGAGGAATTTTTTAAATTCTTTTCAGGTTCATTTATTAGCTTTGTAGAGATGATGTGCAGCTTTCCCATATTGCGCCTGATAATGCATATTAAAAGTCCTTATTTGAATTTCTAATTGATAGCCGTTATAATCACCGGAAATATGAATGCTCTGATATCCATTCTCTTTTGGAATAGCGACATAATCTTTCACCCGGTTATATTGCGTCGGCCATTGGGAAAGCATGACTTCCAGCACGCGATAACAATCTTTTTTCGAATTAACCAATATTCTAAGCCCGATAATATCCACAACCTGGGAAGGCAAAATATTTTTTTTAACGACCTTTTCGTGCAAACTGGAAATTGATTTTGTTCGAGATTGGATTTCAGCTTCAATTTGAACTTCTTCTAAATTGCGCCTTAACTTTTCTTTGGCTCTTTTTTCCATGAGCCTATGGACATCCCAACTTGATTTGAATAGGGTCGAGTAATAGGCGAATGATTTAGGATGCATCACAGAAAAGAATATGTCATCCAATTTTCCTGTAAGTTCGCGAGCTGACAAAATTTTGATGATTTTTTGCGCATAAGGAATTCTCTTTTTAAAATTGTTCTTTTTGAAATATTTTTCACCAAAATCAATATAGCAGCTCTCAAGGTTAACCAGATACAATAAAAGCATCTTTTCATGTTGCTCATGATTTTTGAGAATTTTTTTATCCTCATTATTGATTCGATTAAGGGTTTCTGCATGAAAGCGCGCTTTTTCACCAAAAACTCGCTCGACCAAATCCAAGTCTTGTATGTTTTCAAATGGTTTTTGAAAAAGAGCGACCGCCTTAGCCGATGGGTCGCTGACAAAAGTTCCATAGCGCTCAAAAATATTTTGTTTTTGCAAGTCTGAAACGAAGGGCTTTCCAATCAAAAAATTTCCCAAAAAATTATCACACTCCAATCGGAGATTCTTCTTGCTTTGACTACGCTTCATTTTTTTAATTTTCATGAATGTACCTTGCAAAATTAGAAGCTTATTTTTATCCAATTATAGACAGAAACGGGAAATAAAGTCAATGAAATATACTTTTTTAAAATTCTTGGCTATTGGATCAAAAATAATTAAAAAACGCATGAATTAATTATTACAAAATTGTAAAAAATCATACCTTCCAAAAAATCCGATTTCCCTAATTTTTGATCGGGTAATCATACGGTCAAGCTTGACAGAATTAGGCATTTTTTGCATTATGAAGAAGTGCCGCACATAAAGTATGGTCAGTAACAAAAACATTGCTCAAAATAAATTCAAAAACCGGACTGAAAAAACGCTGGACTCTTCCCAGCGTTTTTTAAATACCTTAAAAAGAAAAAAAGCCAATGGGTATACGCAAAACGGAGTTCTTTTAATGAAAACTTTAAAAGAAATAACAAATGACCCCTCTCTGCTCTCAATTTGTTTGTTCTATGACGTTCTCAACTATCCTGAAGGAAAAAAAATCTTAAAAAATTCCAATCTGAGCAAATCCGAACAGATTATTATCAAAAAGTTACACTCCTTGGAAAACTTGAGCATAGATTCCAACATAAAAGATATCAACAAGGCCTTACGCTATTTTTCGGCAGATTACCGAATATTGATTTTAAGGATTACTCATAGACTTTTAGATATTAGAAACTTAGAAAAGTTTTCGCAAAAAAAAGCTAAAAAAATCGCTCAAGAAACACTGCATATGTATGTTCCCCTGGCTAGCCGCCTTGGTCTTCATAAGTGGCGCCATGAAATGGAGGATATCTGCTTTAAATATCTCTTTCCGCGCATCGCCAAAAAACTGGAAAGAAAGTTTGATTTTTATAGAGAAAATGACATTTCTTGTCTCAAACATACGGAAAAATACATCAAACAAAAACTTACTGAATCCGGCATTAAGTGCACATTGGAAAATCGTATCAAAAGCATCTATTCAACTTATCGCAAGATGATTGTTAAAAACAGAAAATTTGATGAACTTACCGACCGTCTGGCAATAAGAATAATAGTGGCAAAAAAAGATACTTGCTACAGAGCCTTGGGCGTTATCCATTCGATAATGCACCCTATTCCCGGAAAATTCAAGGATTATATCGGAACCCCGAAAGAAAACGGATATCAATCAATTCATACTGTCGTCTTCCCTCTTCCCAATGTCACCAACATGCCAATCGAAATACAAATCAGATCCAAAGAAATGCATAAAGAATGTGAGTTTGGAGTTGCCTCACATTTCCACTATAAAAAGGATAGTTATACCATGCGCTATAATAAGAAAACTCGAGCTGATCTTATAAAAAATCTGGAGATAATAAAACATGAATCTCCTACTAGCACCCAGAAACTTTCACACCTTATGCAAAGTTATTTTCGAGGCGATCAAGTTCTGGTTTTTGACAGCAAAAACCGCGTTTACCATTTGACCAAACCTGCTAGCGCCCTGGATTTTGTCTGCATCCATTACAAAAAAAAAATTGCCTATCTTAAATCCGTAAAAATAAATGGAATTTTGGGCAGCCTTGAGACATTGCTTCAGGATGGGGATGTAGTTGAAGCTCAATTTCAAGAAAAAAAATCTTTTTCCAAAAGATGGATAAAAATGTGCCATCGCGAACAATCTAAAAAAATGCTTTTGGAAATATCCAATGAATAGAAAAATTGTTTCTGGATCTATTGCATAACTTCCAAGAGGTTATAATGCTTATTGCAATTATGCAATAAACACTTTAAATTATTTTCAAGCTTTCTTCTAATTTATCAAAAGATTGGTTCCAGCCTTGGCGGGTCATCTCTCTCATTTCTCCTTCCGGAAGTCCGCTATGGCGGAGGATCATTTCTGTTTTTCCACTTTTCAATTCGTTGAAAGATATTTCAATTTCCAATTCCAGGGGTAATTCACCCATACCATAATAAGATGCCGGAACCACATTGCCCCTCTCATCAGCAAAAGAGTCGCCTGCTACAATTTTTTCAAAGGGAGCAATCTCTTTATATATTCCAGTGCTCCAATACTCCTTGCCGTCAGGCCCTTTCATGCAAGAGAGATATTTTCCGCCCACCCTAAAATCCATCTCAGAATGAGGACAGGTAAAATCTTTTGGCCCCCACCATTTTTTTAGCTCCTCTGGATTCGTCCAAGCTTCCCAAACCCGATTAAGAGGAGCATCAAAAATACGCAGTATGGTAAGTGCGCTTTGTCCATTATTAAATTGGTTTTCCATATATTTTTTTTAAGATTTATATTCTTTACTACAATAGACTTCTAAAATAATTCGCTCAACAAAAAAACTACACAAACACACTGCGTAGTTTTTTTTCAATTTTCAAATTAAAAATATTGAAAAAAAATAATATATGCTAACCGCTTTTTTTCAATTTATCACTATAGAGGGTTACTCTGTTTCTCCCTTCTTCTTTAGAAGCATATGCTGCCCTGTCAGCACGATCTGTCATTTCATCCAAAAATTCTTTTGCACCGCTTTCGCTGTAAGTGCTCCAATCTTCCAATTGATCGGTGCCTACAACTCCAATACTGACTGTTTTATTCAAAATTATCTTCTCTCCATTCTTTCCAGTAATTTCAAAATCCTGAAACTCAACAGCAGCCCTGACTTTTTCAGCTACCTCCTTAGCCATTAAAGAAGTGGCGTCTAATAAAAAAACCGTAAACTCTTCTCCGCCATAGCGGAAAACTATATCAGAAGAACGCAAAGTCTTCCTTATCAGATCAGTTATTTTTCTTAAAGTTTCATCTCCAGCCAGATGTCCATGGTCATCATTGACTTTTTTGAAATGATCAAAATCAATCATCAAAATTGAACAATCCTTTCCCATCCTTTTTTCCATGTTGAATAATTGCGGCATTTCTTCTTTATAGGCATTTCTATTACGAAGTCCGGTCAATACATCGATCCATCTGGCTTTGTTTGCTTCCGTTTCTCCTAATTTTGCATCTGAGAATTTATTAGCCAGTCTATTCAAGGATTCTTTTTTAATTCCTTCCTTAATCAAATCTTTCCTAATTTCATCTTCATACGTTGCCAAGTCGTAGATAGAATCCTCGTAATGGTTATCAGTCTCTTTTAATTTATCTACCCGGGCACGACTTCTTATCAATTCATCTCTTTCCCGATCTTCGTTTGTCGGTACAAAAAAATTATTTCTTTGTTCTCCCATATAGTAAAAATTTATTAATTGGCAAAAAGATTTTTGATTTGTTCAGCGCCAGCCATTGTTTTTCTTTGTTATGATTATAGCAAAAAATCTTTCTATTCCTATCGAATCATTATCAAAAGCATTTTGAAACGTTTGTTAGACTTGAGGGAATGTGGCTTATTGGAAGGCAATTCGATCATTTGCCCTTCCGTAAGAGTGTGGGCTATTTTTTCAATATTTATCTGCGCCTCACCTTCGATAATCTGAACCAGCACATTGAACGGAGAAATGTGTTCGCTTAGTCCTTGTCCGGCATCGAATGCAAAAACCGTCACTGTGCCCCTATCCGTCTTCATTATTTCCTTGCTGACCACTGACCCGTCTTGATATTTGACAGAATCTTTTAATGTAAGAATGCTTTGTTGCATAAATTATAATTATAATATTTATTATTCTGTCGTCACTTCATCAAACTCCTCTTCATTCTCCTCAGCTTCTTTTTTTGTAGCCCGCACAATCTGATCTTTGTGGTGAGGAGGGGAATAAATAGTATAGAACTTGAGGTCTTCACTGCTGGAGGTGTTTATCACATTGTGTTTCGCGCCAGCCGGAACCACAACCGCGCTGCCATCAGTAACCGCATATTCATTATCATCAATAATACACCCTCCTTTTCCTTTTTCAAAACGGAAAAATTGGTCGTTTTCTTCATGAATTTCCATTCCGATTTCTTCATCGGGTCCAAGGCTCATCAAAACCAACTGGCTGTTTTTTCCGGTATACAGAACTTTTCTAAAATTTGCACTTTCTAAAGTGTCTTTTTCGATATTGGAATGAAATCCTTTCATATTATATTACATTTAAATAAATTATTTAATATAAGCCGCAACAACTCTCAATATAGATAATACCTTTTCGCAACCTAAAAATTTCTAGAAAACAAAAATTCCCGTTCAACTATTCCGTAGCGGATTTTTCATTATAAAATAAAAAAATATCGTTTTGGAATAAATTATTTCATTTATTGTATTAGTAAGCATAAAATTAAAACTTTAATTAAAAACATATGGGCATAATTCTTTGGGTTATATTTGGCGCACTGGTCGGATGGATAGCCTCGCTTATCATGAAGACCGATGCGCAACAGGGCACTATTCTCAATATAATGGTCGGTATTATAGGAGCGGTGCTCGGAGGTTGGCTAATGAGCTTTTTGGGAAAAAGCGGAGTAACCGGTTTCAATCTCTATAGCTTCCTAGTAGCTCTCTTGGGAGCAGTCGTTTTGATTGCAATTGTGCGAGCCATACGTTAAAACTCATCTTGTAAATAAAAATGCACCGCCTGGTGTGTTTTTTATTTTTATTTTAAAATTACAACAACCCTAATTTACAAAAATATGTCAAAATTAACCTCTCAATTTTTCCAGCAAAAAGCAAGTCTTGTTGCCAAGAGCCTGATTGGAAAGGTTTTAGTGCGAAGAGTCGGCAAGAATAAAATATCAGGAATAATAGTGGAAACAGAAGCTTATATAGGTTCTCATGATTTGGCGTGCCATGCCAGCAAAGGCAAGACCGAAAGAACCAAGGTGATGTTTGAAAAAGGCGGCATTTGGTATGTCTATTTTATCTATGGCATGTATTTCAACTTAAATATCGTAACAGAAAACGAGAATTGTCCAACAGCCGTTCTCATAAGATCGATTGAACCTCTGGAAGGTGCGGAAGAAATGAAAAAAAATCGCAAAACAGACAATTTTTTCAATTTGACCAGCGGGCCGGGAAAATTATGCCAAGCCCTAAAGATTGATAAATCATTCAACGCGACTTCGGCAACCTCCAAAAATACCGAACTGTATATCGAAGACAGGGGCATCAAAATATCTCCTCGTGAAATAGAAAAAGCCAAGCGCATCGGAATAGACTATTCCGGAATATGGAAAGATAAACTGCTGCGTTTTTATCTTAAAGGCAATCCATTTGTTTCCAAGAAAGATTGATGACTCCATTTATTCTTGCTCATAGAAGAATGAAAAAAAGTCGCCGGACAATGCCGCGCGACTTTCCGCTCCAAATAGATCTATGCAATAACTACGAATCCCTCTTTTGAAAGCCGCACAGCACTTTCATCTTCGAAAGTGATCATATTGGTAATCATTAAATATCCTGGATAACCAGATAAAACATCTTTCATTATTCTCGCCAACTCTTCAAAACTTATTCTATAAATATTCTGTTCTATCATAGCGTTTTGAATGTCAATCGAAAAATCTATCGCCTGACTGGGATATACAGGCTCTTGTTCCTGTTCTTGGCATGCAATATTCATCTAGCAATTTCTCCTTAATTTTTCAGATATAAAGAGGGGTATCAATACATTTTAATACTAAGAACTAAAACATATTATACTAGAATATAGATGATAATATTATAAAGAAAAAATATATTTTAGATAAATTTTTTATGGCTTTTATTGATTCAGAGATCAACCAAAGTCTTGAACCCTCCATAAGCCATTCTTTTCATATCAAACGGCATCGGTCTATCTTTGTATTTTTTATTCGCCATAAACTCTTCCATGACCATAGCATTGACCTTATCACGATGAGCCTTGGATTTATATGTTATAAAAGAAAAAATTACTTCTTCATTCGGTTTTGCTTTGGCTATTTGCGGGAATTTTTGGAATTTCATTCCTTTCATTTGAGGATTCAAGTCATCGCCTACGCATTCTAAATATTCAAGAGCGCCGTGTTTTTTCCAAACCCGACCCGCCTCCTGTGCCATTTTTTTATAAATTTGCAGCTTGCCCTTAGGAACAGGCAGCACAAATCCATCAATATATCTTGCCATATTTTTGTTATTAGGAATTATAAAAATTAGTACAATCCAATCGCACATTTATATCTCCGCCATGCGCAATTGACTCCGATCGGAAATTTACATATACTTAATTCATACTAAATTAGTATGAATTAAGTCATAATCCCAAAAATACATATGCTATGAAAAATAATTTCTTTTAAACAACACTTTTTAACATAAAAATTCAATGAACAAAGATAAAATTAAAAAACTTAAAGACATTCTGGAAAGAGCGGAAAGCGCCGATCCAGAAGAATTAAAAAAAGAAGTTTCTGAATTCTCAATTGAACTGGATCTTCGAACTATGCCTCCTTTTGAACGTCACATCAAGATTTTTGAGATCTGGGACACACTGAAGCCTGGAAAAACCATGAGAATCATCAATGATCATGACCCGAAACCGTTGCACTACCAATTCGAAATCGAGCTTCCCGATACCTATATCTGGAACTATCGGGAAAATGGACCTAAAGATTGGGTTGTTGATATTACCAGAAAATAATCTGTTTTTAATCTTTAAATTTCATATATGAACATAGCCATTTTCGAAGTGCAGACTTGGAAGCAGGAATTTCTTAAAAAACAACTCAAAGGCCACACTCTCTTGTTTTTTGAAGAAATCTTGAGCAAAGATAACGCGGAAAAAGCCAAATTTTGTGAAGTCATTTCGGTCTTTATTTATTCCAAAATTACAAAAGAAATCTTGCGTCTATTGCCGAACCTGAAATTCATAGCCACTCAATCTACAGGCTTTGATCATATTGACGTGGCTGAGTGCACTGCCCGCCAAATCGCCGTTTCCAATGTACCATACTACGGAGAAAATACAGTAGCCGAACACACATTCGCTCTCATCCTGGCTCTTTCCAGAAATGTCCACAAATCCTATGTAAGAGCCCTGCAAGGAAATTATACTATTGAAGGCTTGATGGGTTTTGATCTTCAGGGAAAAACTTTGGGTGTCATCGGCACCGGACATATCGGCCTTCATGTGATCCGCATCGCCAAAGGATTCGGCATGCACGTCCTGGCTTATGATGAAAAAAGAGATGCTTTTCTGGCAGAAGTTCTGAAATTCACTTATGCAACACTAGAAGAAATTGCAGCTTCATCCGATATAATTTCTCTTCATCTTCCCTATAATGCAGCCACTCATCACATCGTTGGCGAAAAAATGCTGAGCCAAGTCAAAAAAGGCGTTCTGCTTATCAATACTTCGCGCGGCGGACTGATAGACACAAACGCATTGCAAGCTGCCTTGGATGAAAAACGAGTGGCTGGAGCAGCCCTGGATGTGCTGGAGGGCGAAGAATTGATCTTGGACGAAAAACAACTCCTGCACTACAAACAACCGAACGAAAAATTGGAGGAACTGGCCAAAAATCACATTTTGTTAAAACGTGACAATGTTGTGTTCACTCCGCATATCGCCTTCTTCTCAAAAGAAGCTCTAGAAAGAATCCTCATTACCACCGCTGAAAACATTTCAAATTTTACAAGGGGTAAAATCAGCAATATCGTCTCCTGATATTCGCTTTAATTGGGATAGTTGACAGAGTTTTCCATATAAAGTATTATTTCAACATACCTCCCTGGTAGGTATGAAATTTTACCCTATCAATACTCGAGCAAGAAAAAGCAGAAAAACTAAAATGAATAGACGGAGTGAATGGAATAAGAAAAGCTATTAATTAATTTTTTGGATATTGCCTATGCGGCAAGCAAAAAAAACAAAAATCTATAAACTGTCATTATTTTTATTAGGATTAACTGTTCTGATCAATTTTAGTTTTTGCCTAATGCCCCCTGATGCTTCCGCCCAAATTCCAGACGGTTTCACGGAACCGAATCCGCACATATCCCACAGCGGATCCAATAAAGATGAAAGTTGTGAGGTCGTTACTGACAGCAGCACAAAGGAGGTATCTGATCTTCAAAAAACCATTCAAAACAATGGCGCAAAAAACAGCGGCACCATTCTTCCGTGTTGTTTTGATCATAACAAAATTACAAAAATTGATAATGCTTCGAATTTTAAAATAAACGATTTGCAATTTTATGCTATTTTGAATAACACAGATTTAGATTATAAAGCAGAAAGTCAAAATTCTTCATACGTCCATTCATTAAACTTGCCTCCTCCTAGGGCAGATGTTCTCTTCTCCGTCATCAAAAAAGAATAATTATCATACTCGAAACGCTTTCGCTTGCTTGAAGGTGCTTTATTTATTGGATTGAAGAATAATTATTATTAAAAATCAAAAGAATGAACAAACAAATCGTCAATATAGCTGGAATGCATTGCCGCTCATGCGAGATGCTGATTGAAGAAAACTTGCGCCAAATTCCAGAAGTTACGAAGTCACAGGTGAATTACAAAAAAGGATATGCGGAAATTTTCTATGGATCGCAAAAACCCAATAATCATGATATTGAGGAAGCTATCCGTTCGGCCGGATATTCAATCGGACAGGAAAAGAAGCAGACCCTGATCAGCGGCAATGCTAGTGACTATAAGGATCTTGGGATCGCCTTTCTGTTCCTTGTGGGAGCCTATTTGGTTCTGAAGAATTTTGGACTGACCAATATCAGTTTCGGCTCTTCCGCTGGCAGCCCTGAAAGTTTGTGGATAGTGCTTCTTATAGGACTTACAGCCGGAGTTTCCACCTGCATGGCACTAGTCGGAGGATTGGTCCTTGCCGCTTCCACCCGCCACGCCGAAGCGCATCCGGAAGCGACAACAGCCCAAAAGTTTCGACCGCATTTATATTTTAATCTAGGAAGGGTTTTAGGATTCGCTTTTTTAGGCGCTATCCTCGGATATTTAGGATCATTCTTCCAAATCTCCACTTTTGCCTTGGGAATGCTTACAATAGCAGTAGGATTAGTTATGCTTATTATGGGTCTTCAGCTTATAGAAATATTTCCATGGGCAGAAAATTTGAAGTTGACTCTCCCTAAATTTTTGAGTCGGGCATTAGGCATGAAAAATCATGAAAAAGAATATAGCCACAGAAATTCTATGCTACTAGGGGCGATGACTTTCTTTCTGCCATGCGGATTTACGCAAGCGATGCAGCTATACGCCGTGAGTACTGGAAGCCCTTTGACCGGAGCTTTAGTCATGGGAACTTTTGCTCTGGGAACCGTTCCGGGACTTCTGGGAATCGGGGGATTAACATCAGTGGTCAAGGGAATATTTGCCAAACGCTTTTTTAAGCTCGCCGGAATGCTGGTAATAATATTTGCTCTGTTTAATATTGCTAATGGCTATAATTTAACCGGATGGCAATTAGAATCAAACTCGACTCCATCAAAAAATATTTCCTCGGCTGATCCGAACGTCAAACAAGAAAATGGCAAACAAGTAGTGTCCATGAAACAAATTTCCAATGGCTATTCGCCGAATAAATTCACTATCAAAAAAGGAGTCCCGGTCAAATGGGTGATAACTTCGCAGGAGCCTTATTCCTGTGCCAGCTCCCTGGTCATACCAAAGATGGGTATCAGCAAGAAATTGACTCTTGGAGAAAACATTATCGAGTTTACTCCTGCGGAAGTTGGAACGCTTAAGTTTTCTTGCTCTATGGGAATGTATACCGGAGCATTCAACGTAGTAGACGATCGAGGCAACGATTCTAAAACCACTGCCGATCCTGCTAGCACAACCAAATCTTCGGGAAGCACTTGCGGCATTTCAAGCGGAAGCAGTGGCAGTTGCGCAGGAGGATCCAACAAACCAGTGGCGATCAAAGAAGGTACGGTAGAAAAAAATGGAAGTGCCGATTCTTTATCAGGTAAAAATTCTGCAACATCTGATACTCAGACTCAAATAATAAAAACCGTTTATAATCTTGATGAGAATATCTCGCCAAACACATTCACAGTGGCCGCAGGCCTTCCTGTTAAGTTGATTATCGACGCGAAAGAAGACGGACAAGGCTGTATGAGCACTATCATGATTCCAGGACTATATGACACGCCGGAATACATTCAGAAAGGTAAGTTGGAATTAGATTTCACTCCTGCCAAGGCCGGCAAATACCAGATCACTTGCGCTATGGGCGTGCCCATGGGAACTTTAATAGTTAAATAATTTCGAGCGGGCAATTTACTTTAATAAAATTGCCCTCTCCAACCGAATTAATATGCAAAAAAACATCTACAATCTGAATAATCTTACCTGCGAAGCTTGCATAAAACTTTCCAAAATTAAGCTTTCCAAAATTCCAGGGGTTCATAAAGTGGAGATCGACTCCGATGGAAAGACAGAAGTTTATGCGGAAAGAATCGTCCCCAAAGAGGAAGTTCAAGAAGCCTTGTCAGACACTGATTATCAAGTAAAATAATACAACTAAACTAAACTTATGAAGCAAATAATTAATCTGAAAATAGAAGGCATGCACTGCGAATCGTGCGAAAAAATCGTATCGATGGAATTGGATGAGCTTTCCGGCGTGAGCGACATAAAGATCGATCATCGCTCCGGACAAGCTAGTCTTGCCATTGATTCTGACAAGACCAACACGGAGGAAATCCTGGCAGCCGTTAAACGCGCGGGATATGAAAGCAAGATAGTCTCCCAAGAAAATGACAAAAAAAATGATGAGATAGCAATCAGTTCTGGAGGAAATAAGAATGATCAATCGTTTAAACTGAAACTGGAAGCCAAGATTGAAGCTGAAGGAAAAATCTTAACCGGAACTGATGGAAAAGCATATTTTGAAGGCAGCATTAAAAATGAAAAAAAGGCGGAATTCAATCTACCTGAAGAAAAAGAGGGATTGAAAAATTTTGTCGACACGTTGGTAAAATCGGCTAATTTTTCCAATCTCTTCGATGCCCTGCTTTCCAAGGGCGAGACAACCTCGCCAACTCAACAAGTTTCCAGTGAAGAAAATTCAGGCCAATCAGCCCAAAGAGAAAATATAGCAAAAGATGCCCACAAAAGAACCAGTCTCTCTCTTTCCGGAATGCATTGCGCTTCTTGCGCCGGACTCATTGAGCGAGCTATTAAAAAAGTAAAGGGGGTCCAACAGGCCAATGTCAATTTTGCGGCTGAAAAAGTTATGGTGACCTATGATGAAAGCATGGCTTCTGTCGGGAATATCGTTAATGCCGTGTCTCGCGCAGGATATAAAGCCCAAGAAGTAGATGCCAAAGACACCCAATTTGAATCAAGAAAGCGTCGAAAAGAAATATCTTCATATTTCAATAAGTTTGTTTGGGGCGCCCTATTGAGTCTTCCGATGCTCTATTTTATGTTTTTCGATTTCTTTGCTTGGTTTCCAGGAAGAGAAACGCTCAATCCCTATATCGGAGTTTTTTCCCTTCTTCTCACTATCCCTGTCCAGTTCATAATCGGAGCCGGATTCTATAAAGGCATGTGGTCAAGCCTCAAAATGAAAACTTTCAATATGGATAGTTTGATCGCTATCGGAACTTCCACCGCGTTCTTCTACAGCTTGATCAACTTCGCAATATATGCCCTGCAGAACAACTCCCTAATCGGAATTAACGGGATGAAGATTCCTGATCTATATTTCGAGACAGCAGCGCTCCTGATCACTTTCGTAACTCTTGGAAAATGGTTGGAAATAAGAACCAAAGGAAAAACTTCCGATGCCATCAAAAAATTAATGGGACTCCAAGCTAAAACCGCCCGAGTAATAAGAAACGGAATGAATGCGGATATCGCTATTGAAGAAGTGGTCCATGGCGATACTATTGTCGTCCGTCCGGGAGAAAAAATACCGGTCGACGGAAAGATTACTAATGGACATTCCTCAGTAGATGAGTCCATGATAACCGGAGAAAGTATTCCCGTGGAAAAAAACGAAGGCGCTACGGTCATTGGCGGAACGGTCAATAAGACCGGGAGCTTCCAATTTGAAGCCACCCGAATCGGGAGCGAAACAACCTTGTCTCAAATAATAAGAGTGGTGGAAGAAGCTCAAGGATCGAAAGCTCCCATCCAAGGCTTTGCCGATAGGATTTCCGCCTGGTTCGTGCCGGCGGTCATTGGAATAGCTATTCTCACTTTTATCGTTTGGTATTTCTTTTTAGGCGCCACGCTGACTTTTGCCCTCATGGCTTTCACAGCGGTCATTGTTATCGCTTGTCCTTGCGCCCTTGGTCTTGCTACTCCTACTTCAATTATGGTGGGAACCGGAAAAGGAGCGGAATATGGAATCTTGGTCAAAGGTGGAGAACCGCTGGAAGCAGCTTGCAAAATCAATGCTATAATTTTCGACAAAACAGGAACCCTTACCAAAGGCAAGCCGGAAGTGACAGATATTGTCAGTTTAGGTTCCTTGGAAGAAGATGAAATCCTGGAAATTTCAGCCAGCCTGGAAGGCCTTTCAGAACACCCCTTAGCAGAGGCGATCTATAATTATGCCAAGGAAGAATCGATTGAAATTAGCGAAGTGAAAAATTTCAAAGCCATTCCGGGTCATGGAGTGGAAGGGATGATCCATGATACGATCTACTATTTTGGAAACCGCAGATTAATGACAGACAAGATTGGGCTGGAAATCGGCAAGACAGATAGAAAATTGAAAAAATTGGAAGAGCAAGGGAAGACTGCTATGATCCTGGCAACAACTAAAGAAATTATCGGCATTGTAGCCGTAGCTGATACGGTAAAGGCAACTTCCAGAGAAGCAGTGGCCAAACTGAAAGGAATGGGCATTGAAGTGTATATGATAACTGGAGATAATGAAAGAACAGCCAAGGCCATCGCCGAGCAAGTCGGAATCACTAATATTCTCGCCGAGGTGCTGCCGGAAGATAAGGCGGCGGAAGTGAAAAAACTTCAAAGTGCCGGAAAGAAAGTGGCCATGGCAGGAGATGGAATCAATGACGCACCGGCTCTGGCGCAAGCTGATCTTGGAATTGCCATGGGCAACGGAACAGATGTGGCTATGGAAGCTGGAGGCATAGTAATCATGAAAAGTGATCTTAATGATGTTGTTACAGCAATTGAGCTATCCAAAGAAACGATGGGTAAAATCAAGCAAAATCTGTTTTTTGCCCTATTCTACAACATAGCCGGAATTCCTATCGCTGCCCGAGTTTTCTTCGTCTGGGGATTGACCCTAAAGCCTGAACTGGCTGGATTAGCCATGGCTTTGAGTTCTATTTCTGTCGTTTCCAACTCCCTGCTTCTTCGATATTTCCAGCCAGGGAAAAGAAACTATCTTTCCCTTCTCGCACCGATTATTATGACTTTGCTTTTCACATTCGCTTTCTTCCAATTCGCCAAATTCAGTTCCGGAATGGAAGGCAATGTTTCCAAGGATCCGAATGTGATCGGAACAAATTTCGAGATTCAAAAAAAGTAACCTGAAAATCATAACTGGTTAATCGGGGTCAGGCGCATTTCCTGACCTCTTTTTCTTTAAAAAAAGCATAAAAAAATTTCCTCTTAATATTGAATGAAAGAATTTCAGTTTGAAGTATGTACCTATGTTATATGGGTAATAAAATAATTATCTGACTATGGACAAAATTTCAACTGTCCAGTTACATACTAAACGCTCTATGCCCATTATGGGTCTCGGCACATATAATAATTAACCAAAGAAACGGTTGATGCCGTTTCCCATTTAGCTATAGCATCATAGGCTTGTAATATGCTGAATTTTTGCTTGTATTAATTTTATAATCTCAATAATTATAATTTTATGTGCTACAATTGCGGATGCAAAAAACCGAACGATGCTCACGACAAAGAGGAAAATATCACCAACCAAACCATAAGAAATGCGGCGGAAGCCATGGGCATGAATTTTGAAGATTCAATAAAGAACATGAGTGAGCTTGCTGAAATCGAGATATCGGAACATTCCGAAGGAGTTGTCCATGGCCACGGACTTGACCATGATCACGACCATGATCATAGCAAATCCTAAGATGCGAGATAAAAAACACTCGGCCCGCAAGCGTTGCGCCTGTGGGCTGTTTTTATCAGTGTTTGCCTTTAGACATATATGATTATTGAGCACTAGATATCCCATGGCATTTTTCGAATATGAAGATATTTCATTTGTATTAATGGAAGAGTGATATTTATAATTTTATGCAAATTCCCAAAAAATTGCCCCAATTTGAAAAATTGCCAGCGCTTTTCATCGCTAGCGGTGAATATGAAGCCCATTTTTATTTGGCGCAAAGAGGCGAACTGAAACTCGCAAAAACCATCAAGATGCCGCCGCGCGAAGAAGCCCGCGAAAAACAAGCGTTTGTAGGTAAGAAAGGAGGCATGCAAAGCCTATCAGCTACCTCTCATCATGGAGCCTATGTTGCTGATCTCAAGAAAAAATTCCAAAAAGAAGTCCACGCCGTCATCCATGACATGCTGGCTGAATATAAACTAGAAGAAATATATCTTTTTTCGCCTAAATATTCAGCCAAGCGAATAATGGATGGACTGGACAAGCCCGAACAGAAAAAAGTGAGAATGCAATTTTACCAAGGAGATACAAAAACCAATCCGTTGATGCTGATACAAAAAATGTGGGAAACAGAACAGGAAGCCATAAAATTCAAAACTCCTCTCACAGCCGAGAAAAAGAAAATAATCCAAAAACCAAGAATATGGTGACGGATGCTGTGCAAAAGCCTGCTTTTTTCCAAAGGAAACTAAAAATCTGCCATTAAATATGGCAGATTTTTTTGATTTTATCCCCTATTCTTCCATTATTTTTCCTCTCATCATTCCTTTCATTTTCATCATATCATCATCCGACATATCTGACATTTTTTCCGGATGCATTTCTCTGTGATGCTCCATCATCTTATTCAAGACTTCATCTTCTGTCATGCCTTTTGCCACAAAATCATCATTTCCGCCCATATCCCTGCATGCTAATGTTTTCATAAGTTTGCATTCGCGCTCTTGATTATTTTTTCAAATAATCCGCACGATAAATTAATAATTAAAATTCATAGATTAATACACATTCCAATAAAAATGCTTTCACTTTCATCGCCTATTGTTCGATAAAAAGCTAGGATCTTTTTTCAAAATAAAAAGACAAAGAAAACCTTTACTTATTTTTTCCTAGTGTTATAATAATCCTGGCTTTGTGAACACGGATTGGTCACATCGCAATTGTGCAAAAATTTACATATTTAAACATTATCCGCATGATATAAAAAGGAGGCAGTCGCATCAGCGCACAAAACCCGACAATTAGTTGTTTAAAAATTGAACAAAAAAAATTTAACAAAAGGTACTTAAAATGACAACTAGAGCCATTCTGCTGGTTGATTTTGCTAATTTTGATTGCGCCATTCGGAAAATCAAAGAAAAATTCGGTTTTTCCAAAGAATTCATAGTAAATTACAAAAAACTTATTCGTCGATTTATCAAGGGACATGAGGTTATTGAAAGTAATATTTACATTGGACTCAAAAAAAATTCAAACAATCATCATGGATTTTTTGATTACTTCAAGAAAGATAAATATCAAATCATAACAAAGGAAGAGAAAGCTATCAAGCTTGACGATGGAAGCACGAAATATAAAGCCAATTTTGATGTTGAAATAGCATTTGATGCTTGCTGGCATTTAGCAAAAGGCACATGCGATGAAATCATTCTTGTCTCCGGAGACTCCGACTTTTCATATTTAGTCAAAAAAATAAAAGCACTGGATCTGCCAATCAAAATTGTTTCATCTAATGCTACCGTTTCCTCTGAACTAAAAGATGGCGCATTTTTACTTGATGATATTGACATAAGCCAGTATCTTTTCAAAAGAAAAATTTGAAATAGCTTTCAAAAAACATTTATAAATTTTCTATCACTGAAAATTAAGACTATTCAACGTAATATAGAACAGGCCTCATCGACACGTGTCGGCGAGGCTTTTTAAATATAAAATAGCAAAGAAAAACTGGAGCGTGCGTTTTCTAATTTTATACTTAAATACGATCATTAATTTTTTCCACAGATCCTCTTCCTTTAAGATGAATGTCGAAAAATTTCCGACAACTAATTTGATTCTTCCAGACTCATAGCTTGTCCCAGATAAACTGGAACCAGATCCGATAATTTTCAGCTAGCTCCTTGTTTTTCATGACAAAAATCGTCCCCTCTTCTCCGAAATTTCCCACTCCCACACTATTGAAAGTGACGACATAATCGCCGAAAATATCGCAAACTCCCGGAGTGGAATATTTTTTCGGCAAAATTTTATATTCTCCTCCGACTTTTCTGATCGCTTCCGGCATCTCTTCTTTCACCCGATGATCAAAAATCGTGCGATATCTCACTTTTTTCTTTTTCATTTCTTTTTTGAAATTTTCCAAAAAATAGTTGGGGATGTTCGGCGTGAACCATAACGCCTTGGCTCCCAAAAAATCAACCGGCTCACCGACCCGCACAAGATCGCGCATATAATTCTTATACCCTTCCAATCCTTTATAGATAAAAGCAAATTCTTCCATCGGTTTTTGGTCATAGCTTTTTCTCAATTCAGGCAATATTCTTTCTATTTCAATTTCTTTTTCACGAACGATTTCCAATAATTTGTCCGGGTTAACCGCGCCATAGATATTCTCTCCTGCCTGGAAAATCTGGAAGACCAATCCCTTTTCCAGGAGACGATTCAGAGAATCATAAACATTTCTTCGATGAATATTGCTCTTTTTGGCAATTTGAGAAACCGAAGATTTTCCAAGGCGGATCAAGGCCTCATAAATTTTTGCTTCATTCGGAGAAAGACCGATGCTCTCCAAGCTATTTTCGTACATAATTCATCTTTAAATTATTATATGGTGATATTTGCCACCCTATGGGATAGTTGGCCACTCTTCTTATATCCTATAGGATTTAGAAAGCCTGTCAATGACAGACTATGGAAAGCAAAAGAAAAGTAAACACAATCAGTCCTTAATATTCCAAAGAAAAAACCAAGGAGAAGGGAATGAAAAAAGTACTACTAATCGGATATGGCGGCACTATCTTCATGAGGATAGAAAATAATGTAGTCAAAGCTCTCAAAAATACGGAGGAAATAGTCAAACTGATTCCGAACCTGAGTGACGTGGCCGACATAGAATTGGCTATCCTGTCCGCCGTCGACAGCACCAATGTAACCCCCTATGACTGGACAAAGATAGCCACCTATATCGCGAAGCGGCATGACGAATTTGACGGGTTCCTCATTGCCCATGGAACCAACACCATGTCATATACCGCTTCCGCATTGGCTCTCGCTCTCGGACCAGGGCTGAAAAAACCGGTAGTTATAACCGGCTCCCAGCTTCCTCTTGGAGTGAAAAGAACTGACGCCCAGTTCAATCTCGAAAATGCCCTTCATGCGGTTGTCAAAGCATCGGAATTAGGGATAGCCGAGGTGATGCTTTCTTTTTGTGATGTGGTCTTGAGGGGAAGTCGCACGGTTAAAATAAGCGAATCGGCTTTCCATGCCTTTGATTCCCCAGCTTATCCTCCCATCGCCCACATCCAATCGACCGGAATTCATTTCAATAATTATGCGAGAAGATATGATAAATCCATCGATTTCAAAGTCGTGCCCCAGTTTGATCTCGGTGTTCTGACTATCGATCTGGTTCCCGGACAACTGCCCACCCTCATTGAGATCGTTTTGGAATCTGGGAGATGCCGAGGTTTGATTCTCAAGTCTCATGGAGCCGGCTCAGTGCCTAATGTCACGGATTTTTCTTTTATCCGCTTGATCCGAGACGCCATTGATATTCACCGAGTGCCTGTTATGGTGTCCACTAAGTTTATGGGAGGCAATGCCTCAAAAGATGTGAATGATGAACCGGCAGTCGAAGCCATTGAAGCGGGCGCCATTCACACCGCTGATATGACGGATGTCATGGTCGAAACCAAGCTGATGTGGCTGCTAGCCCAAGGCTATCGCGACACAGCAAGCTTGCGGGAACTGATGACAAAAGATTTTGTCGGCGAAGTTACGACTCGCTAAGAAAAATTAGAACTGCGCAACACAATTATTGCCAATCCATGCTGAGGGAAACTGGATGTTTCCCTTTTTTTTATTGTAGTATGATGCTTAATATTGATTTTCTCAAAAAACATTAAGAAACCGGCAAACCAGCAGAATAAATTATATCTCAATGCAACAAAAAACATCCCTACTAAACAGGATGTTTTTTGCTTCGAAAATTATTTTATTTCTACTTTAAGGCCTCTTTATATATTTCGATCACTTCTTCCAAAGTAGCTGTTTTCGGATTGGTAAATGAACAAGCATCCTTCATGGCATTGGTGGCCATTATTTCAAGATCCTCTTCACGGACGCCCAACTGCGAAAGATTGGCAGGAATCTCAATATCTTGGGACAATTTCTTGATCGCTTCGATTCCCTTTTGAGCTCCTTCTTCAGCTGAAAGTCCTTCGACGCTTTCTCCCAAAGCTTTTGCAATATCTGAAAAACGCTCCGGATTGGCTAAAACATTAAACTTGCAGACATGAGGAAGCAATATCGCGTTGCAAACTCCGTGCGGCAAATCGTAGAACCCTCCCAGTTGATGCGCCATAGCATGCACATAGCCCAAAGAAGCATTATTGAAAGCCATTCCGGCCAAAAGCTCCGCATAAGTCATTTGCTCTCTGGCTTCCAGATTGCTTCCGTCAGAAACCGCGTCTCGCAACCATTTGCTCACAAGTTCGATAGCCTTGGTGGCAGCGCAATCCGTGACAGGAGTAGCGATCATCGAAACGTAAGCTTCAACAGCATGAGTAAGAGCATCCATTCCGGTAGCTGCCGTAAGACTGGCTGGCATCGCCACCATGAGAGCCGGATCATTGATTGAAGCGGTCGGAGTTGTCC
>AMFJ01000088.1_pt1 | contig 24652 bp, 26 predicted proteins | sample 427208 | NCBI WGS metagenome assembly AMFJ01 (sample SAMN02954298, study PRJNA114691) | groundwater metagenome | biome: aquatic; feature: subsurface aquifer; material: sediment; isolation source: subsurface aquifer sediment | place: USA: Rifle, CO | collected 2008-08 | reverse complement strand
TGGCGGTTTTTTACGTATTTAATAGCTTAAACACGCTATTATCCCCTGAAATTTATAATTTGCATATTTGTCAATGATATTTTTTTTGCTTTATTAAAGCCAAAATTTTAACTTAACTTCCCAGGATTGGCTGTCTTTAGCTATTTTTTTGCAAAATAAATTTGCATTAAAAAAAACAATGTCTATAATTAGCCGTGTAAGTTTATTTTTTAATTCTAATAAAACTTATGAAAAAACAAGATTTAATCAAGGCTTTAGCTACAAAAGCTTCTTCAAGCCAAGATGCTGCAGGAAAATTCCTTAACGCTTTTATCGAAATCACTACAGCTGAACTTAAGACTGGTGGTGAGGTAAACGTAACTGGTTTTGGTGCATTCAAAGTATCAAAAAGAGCTGCAAGAAAAGGTGTTAACCCAAGAACAAAAGCAAAAATAACTATCCCTGCTATGAAATCTCCTGTTTTCAGAGCTGGTAAAACTCTTAAAGAAGCTGTTAGATAATATCATCTTCCCTCAAAATGCTCCGGTGGAAACTGGAGTATTTTTTTGACTTTTCCACTCTTAAATGTTATACTGGATTCCAGTTAATTCTAATGCAGAATCGGTGAATTTAGATATCTCCAATATAGGAAATCAAGAACTTCTAGACTATGTTTCGAAAAACATGGAAAATTTCAATGATTTTGAAGTTGCCATATTGTTCAGATCCGATTATAGCCAATGAAGCATGATTAGGAATCTCATCACTTTCCTTCTTGAAAATGCTTGAATGGATCCTGTTTGGAAGAATAGGTTTTCCCTTATCTGAGATGAGCTTATCAATAATTCAATCGAGTACGGAAGTCTCCCTCTCGATAAGAATATCTTCAGGATAAGATTAATCCAAAATGAATGATCCACTGATGTGATTTTGGAAGTCCAAGACACATGAAGGTGACTTATGGCAAAAACAAGTTCTCAGATGGAAGAAATAAGGCAAGAGAAGCTAGAAGAGTGATTCGATGTCTTCATGGGCAAAAGATGAAGATGACTATTCAAACTGGTCATCAATATAGTCGATAGCCTTTATTTCAAAGATGCGGAATGAGGTTGACTCATCGTATGAATAGAAAAAAAACTGAAACCTGTCCAGGCTGACTAAAATTATAAAAAATCCCTTGATTTTCAAGGGATTTTTTTAATTCGGATTAATTTCAGAAAAGAACTCTATCTAGCGGGAAGCATCTTCATGCGATATAGACTTTTGGGATTATATCCTCAGTGGAGTCTTCTCATTCGAAATATCTCAGCTGAGTCTGTTCCTTATATGTGGTATTCAGGATGTGCTCGATCTTCTTGATTATCGAAACCTTCTTCATAACATCATATACTCTCATTGTCGCTTCAAAATTCTGCATATTCGTCATTCTGGCAATCTGTTCGATCCTTTCTCCGATCACTTCGAATTTCATATCTCACAGATCCGTTATCTTGTAACTGTTGACATCTCTCGCATCCTTCAGGTCGTATATCTTCATTTTCTGTGATTCTTCAGGAGCTTCTTCTACAGCAACCTTATGAGCATATTTATCGATTAGGAAATCCTTAAGCTCTTCAGTTCATTTGAAAGCAGGAGCGGAAATCACGAAAATGTCTCAGGTATGCTTCAATTTAGCCTTCAGGTCTTTTTTTATGTAATCGATCATCTCGTCATCGAAAAGATCGGCTTTGGATAGCACCAATATTTCTTCTTTATTTGCAAGATTTTCGCTATATTTCTCTAGTTCATTGCGTATTGTCTTGTAATTTCCTACAATATCATCAAGCCCGTTAAGATCGAGAAGATGCAATATCACCTCAGTTCTCTCAATATGCTTCAGGAAGCTATGTCCAAGTCATTTTCATTCAGAAGCTCATTCGATAAGTCATGGGACATCCTCGAGGACAAGACTCTTTCATTTATGCTCCAGAACTCACAAATTCGGGATTATTGTCGTAAAAGGATAATCCGCGATTTTCGGCTTCACATTCGTGATCGACTTTATCAGGGTTGATTTTCCGGCATTCGGCATACCTATTATTCCGATATCTGCAACAAGCTTCAGCTCAAGATTGACTGTCTTCTGCTCTCCTACATCTCAGAGCTCGGCAAAAGACGGAGCCTGTCGCGTGCTTGACGCAAAATGGGCATTTCCGTATCCTCATCTTCCTCATCTGCATAGTACATATGATTCCCAGGGGGTGCTCAGATCATAAATGAGGTTCATTTCCTCATCTTTGATTAAGGTTCAGACTGGAACTTCTATGATCTTATCGCTTCACATGGCTCAGGCTAGTTCTTGGGTATCTCACTTGATCCCGATTTCAGCTTTAATGACTTTCTTGTGTCTGAATTCTCATAGCGTATTCTCATTCGGATTCGCCCTAAGTATTATATCTCATCATTTTCATCCGTTTCATCCGTATGGTCAACCATTCGGTATACATTTTTCCCTTCTCCAAGAGATACATCATTCTCATCCTTTTCAAGCAATGAAAGTAACTTTTACTTCATCAATAAACATTTTCTACGATTGATAATTAATAACTATATTTTGATAACTTTAAATTGAAATCGGCGATATTCTATCCAAAAATTATGATTTTACAAAAAAGATTTGAAAAAAATTAAAAATCCATAAAATATCCCTACTTTTCATAAATTGCAATAAATTGTGATTTATAACTTATAACTTATAACTTGGATAAAGATGGCAAAAGGGAAGAGAACATACATGTCTTGCATTTCGACTGAAAGCGGTATCATGGGGTACATAACAAATGTACAGAAGAAAAACTTCGCTGCTGGTGAGAAACTAGAGCTTAGGAAATACGACAAGAAACTTAGGAAACATGTTGTCTTCAAACTAAAAGAAACAAAACATTAAGATAGGACTTAGAATTTAGACTTACAACAAAAAAATGATGCCGGATTCCGGTATCATTTTTTTTTAATTGATTTCTAATTTCTCAATCCTCACCCCTCTTAAGCTGCCATTGGCATTTCTGGGAAAATATCCGCATTGAGGATCTTAGCAATATTCTTCGGTACTCTTTTCTGGAGAAGCGTGAGCTCATCTTCATAAGCCTTGGTTCTTGCTGCCGCCATTGTCTCTATGCGAAGCGCATACAGCTCATCGCCGGTTGTTTTCGACAATTCAACAGCTGTACTGAGAAGAGAGTAGAATTTATCCCTTCTGCTTTCGATTATCTGCTCTGCATTTTTTGATGTTGAATATTTCGCAAGCTCATCGAAAATCTTCCTTTGAAGTTCGTAGATTTTTGGCTGTTCGCCTTGCACTTCTCTTGTAAGGGTTTCTGAAGCGGTATTTGCTGTCATAATGTATAAGTTAATGGTATTTGTTTTTTATTTTTTCATTTTTTTCAGCTCCTGTTTCGTATTTTTTGAAACCAGCGACTTGTTGTACTCTTCGATATCATGCTCGATGCTGTCGATTGCCTTGATCAGAAGGATTTCCTTCTCTTTTTCTATGTCTTCTCTGTGTTTTTTGATATGCATAGCTATATTTTGCCAATTATTCAGGATCTCAATTTTCTTGGAATCTGTCATCACTTCAAATATCCTCACTATCTCTATCGCATCTTCATCCCATATTTCGTATTGTCTTATCAGCTTTAGCAATTCGGAATTTGTCATAGTCTACTTGGTTAATTTTTTGGGATTATATCATTTTTTTCCAAATCGCAAAGCCAGTATACCATATTTTTCACTCAACTGCAAAAAAATCGCAGTTTTTTAATTCCCTAGCACTGAAAAAACTTCTTCTAGGCTTATTTCTCACAATACAACCTTAATAAGGGCATCATCTTTTATTGTGATCATTCAGTCTCATATCGCTTGGACTTCCATTTGAGTCTTTGATGCTCAGCTCAATATGAGCTTTTCCAGTCATTCCGTCATCTCAAGAATCTCATATACTCATGTCCTTCATTTATATCATTTAGAGTTGCAGTGCTCGCATCCATTTTCATTTGATTTGTAGAATATCATCTCATCGGGATTGCTTATGAATCTGGAAATCCTTTTGAGTACTTTTTCTCTGATGTTCTCCTCTGGCTTGTAGGCGATTTTGCAGTGGTTGCAGAGCTTCCTGGTCAATCTTTGGGAAATAATGAGCTTAAGGCTTGAAGTTATAAGAAGCGGATCTACTCATAGATTGACTAGCCTCTGTATGCTGTTGACGCTAGAATTCGCATGCAGCGTCGAGAATACCTGATGACCTGTGATTGAGGCTTCGACCGCTAGTTTTGCAGTTTCGGGATCGCGTATCTCTCAAACCATTATTATATCAGGATCTTGGCGGAGAAGGCTTCGGAGTCAGTCGGCGAAATTGAATCAGATCTGCGGATTTATCTGGGTGTGGTTGACTCACTTTATCCTGTATTCAACGGGATCTTCGAGTGTTGAGATATTTTTGTCATTTGTATCGAATACATTGAGCATCGCATATAGGGTAGTCGATTTACCGCTTCATGTAGGTCATACTACTAAGCACAATCAATAATTGTCCTGCAGGTGCTTCTTGATTTTGACCATGTTCATGGGCAGTATTCAGATCGTCCTTAAGTCCACCCATTCATTTTCCTTCTTTAAGAGGCGTATTGCTGCCTTTTCTCAGTATATTGTCGGTATTATGTTGATCCTTAGATCGATATCGTGACCGGTTATGGCATCTTTATAGTTGGCTTTTCAGTCTTGAGGAAGACGTTTTTCATCAATCTTCAGGCTTCAGAGCACCTTCAGCCTTGCGATGAGAGGTGCTGCTTGAGATTGGGGGATTGTCTTGTGAGTGGATAATTTTCAGTCGACCCTGAATCTGAGCTTAAGCGTTTCTTCATCGGGCTCGATATGAATATCTGATGCTCATTCTCTTATCGCAGCACTGAAAAGGCCATTGATATCAAATCAATCACCTGATTGCGATTGGCTTGGCTCACTGAAAATCTCATTGGCCGCTTGATTGTCAACCTCGTTTTCAGCTTTTGATATTTTTAAAAAATCTTTGATTTGCATTTTCCTGTTTAATGTTCTTGCTATATTGATAGTACCATATTTTAAAATATAATACAAGAAAACAAGAAATGCATTTGTAATTTCGCGTTGACATATCACTTAAATGAGTTCATAGATATTATTATCTAATCTAACTTACAAGGCTATTTTGTCAATACTTTTCAGGTTTACAAAATCCATATAAATATATAATAAGATAATTTCATATAAAATATCAATTATGGATAAATTTTCTTTTAATGCTGATAATTCAGGTTTACAGAAATCATCTAAAGCCTTTACTCTTGTAGAACTGATTGTGGCGGTTGTGATATTGGCCATACTTGCGATTATCGCCAGCATATCATTTATGAACTACAATAAATCAGCTCGGGATACCGTGAGGATATCTGCAATAAAGTCTGTGCATAAGTGACTCATGGTGTCCAATGCCAGGTCTTGAACCTTCCCTTCCCCTGATAATGCTGTTTCTGTCGGCTGAGTATGAAAGCAGGGCATAGTGTGAGATTGAATAAGAAGATTTGTGCAATTATGATGATCATGGAAAGATCCTCTTGATGAAAGGAATTATATCTACAACATCAACCAAAGCTGAAATAAGATTCAGATATCTTGATTCCTTGAAGTAAGCAACGATATTTTGCTTACTTCGGAATCATTTTTTTTCAAAAAAGCACATGCGGATTCTGATGAATATTCTGATAGATTTGTCTATACTGTCTGAGATAGGGTATGACTCCTGCTTGATTCTTCGACAAAAATGCCTGTAAATTTTCTTTTTTCATCCTGATCATTGGATCTGAACACAAATACATGATCTTATACTGTTGTATTTACAAATAATTCCAGCAATTCAGGAACTATAATCTGATCCGGGACAAGCTTGCTTACTGAGATAAGCATAATACAGAATTCCTGTGTCTTATGAAACACATCCGTACCAAGCTGATGACAGATGAATGCGTATAAGGCAAAAACCGTATCATATGATCAGGCATGCATCCCTGTGATAAGAAAATGCTCAAATTGATCTTGGGATGGGGATTCGAGTTACCAATATGATGCTTGTTCTCCGGCAGCTGCATTGAATTGTGGCGCAGTTAGCCATAGCTGATATTCTGTTCCGGCCATAAATCATAATTCAAGCCAGAATATCGTAAAGTCTTTATCATGATGAACAGCGGACATGCTTGCATCTTGCGCCAATTGAATATTGAGCTACTGAAATGAAAATCTTAATTGCTCAACGTGATATGTGCTTCAAAGCGGGAATTGTGTGGCGGATGTCTGCAGTTGATCGGCTCCAGACTTCAGCATTGCGAACTGAATACAGAAGATATGAATCGGATGGATTCATAATGCAACAGCATGACAATGCACATTCATTTGCCAATCATGATATTACTGGAACTCATCTCTGTGCCAACAGGCAAGCATTTGATATATCGTATCGACTTCATGACAAACATCGCAGACAGCTTGTTCTGCCAATGATTCTTATCAAGATTCTGCATGACAATCTTCTTGCGAAACAGTATCTGCATGATATTATTCGACTCCTGCAGGAGCCTGAGCAAAGACTTCACAAGTCCAATGCGAAGCTAATAGTTATTGTGTCGATTGAGTGAAATCCCTTTGCGCTTCTTGATATTCAAGTCCTGCAGGATCAACAAGCGCGTCTGCCTGTACCGTTAATTCCTATGTGATATCCTGAACATTCTGATCCTGAGCAAACGGAGCAACTATAAATGTATGCGGAACTAATGTAACGGCAAATCCTGACTGAACTTTCTCGACAACCAGAAACTATTGAAGCGACTGTGATAATATTACAGCCACAAGGAATTGATATGTTTGTTCAACCACATCAAATGGACCGTCAAATTTGATTTCGAATATATCAAATATAGCATGAGGCTGCTCAATCCTGATAAATTGAGCCTGCGGAACTGATAATTCAGCAAATCTGATTTCTGCCCCAACCGCTCTTTGCTCCTCGGGTACGCCAAGCGCAGTTTCAGCGGTTGCATGAGGCTGGACATGGTCATGTAACGGCAGCTCTTGAAATTGATGAAGCAATGCTAGCTGTGCTGCCAACCAAAAAGTGAACTGAGCATGCGGAGCCACGACATGAACTTGTTCTGCGGGCACTGCGACAGCAGTCACTGGGGCTTGACCTTGGGGCTGGAATTGCACATGAATTAACGGATGAAGCACTGCAAGCTGCAACACGGTCGATAGCTGAGTCGCAGGTTGGTGGAAATTTGAGGAAGGCAAAACTTATGATGCCAGTATGGCCAACGCCCTTTCATATGTTCCGGCTCAATCTATCAAAAACGTAGACTGACAGGATGTATTTTCCGACATAGGGATGAATCAGAATGGTACTTCAGAGTACATTCCGGTTGACCCGTCAAAAACCTATAGCGTTTCATGACTATTCAGATCAGCATGAGCAGTCGCCTCAAAATTATATTTCGGAATTTCCACGTTTGATACCAATAAGAATTACATAAGCGCTGAACAGGTCATCCGAGTCGGCAATGATGTCATTGTTTCTTCTTTTGATTCAACAAGCATTACTGTTGATAGAACTATAAGCTGATGGTGGGACTCGGCACAGCCTTACTATCTTAGATCAATTTGATTCTATTATGATTGAAATACGAATAAGCTTCCTGACTATGTCATGTTCATCCCGCCTAATTGAGCCTACTCATCTGCAGTCGGGAATTCCATACTATTGAATTATACCCTTCCTTCCCATGTCATAGCGAATATAATCTTATGAAAGACGGTGGTGAAAAATCATTGATCGTGATGAACATATCTTTACTCTGCAGCATCACATGAATCTGTTCCGAACATATGGAAAAAATATGAGGGCAATATCACTTGAGAATGATTCGGGAACTGAGGAAGCGCATTCAGATTGGGTACCAGATTCGTGAAAATACTTTTTTTGAATAACTACTGACAAGGTGCTGATACTGAGCTTTTATATAAGAGCCTGAGCTTTAAAGAGATAGGAACGTCAACTCTCGACAGCTCTGGGAATTGAGGAAATTGAATCTTTCAGTGAGGGGCTGTGTGGTGAGGCGGTAAAATGTGAAATTCAGCCAATATCTGAGGTGGTGCATGAAGCATGGTTTCTATCCCTAACAGCTCATCTCTCCATGCTTCGACTTTTACATACAGTTCGTGGATATATCTGAATTCTTATCCTACAAACACAAATATCTGATGAGTCGTTTTCTCAAATTATCAAAGCTATTACGGATCTATCTTCTATATCAGCGATTCATGATTCGTATCCCTTAGGTCCCATAAGCCTTCAACCAGCTGAAATGCTATCGGCACGACACAAATCCCGTTAAAGCAATGGATTCATGTTGCTGCAACATATGATTGAAGTAAAATGAGCGTATATCTGAATTGAGTCAAAAACTGAGAAAACAATTTTACAGGGTATTCTACCAATCCTTCGAATGCTACCGTCATATGAGCCTGGACAGACTGAAGCACGGCTAATTTTCCTTGATTCATAGATGATTTCAAAGCTCATTCCAGAGCCCTGAATGCTTCAGAAATCATGTCAATTTATAATTCTCAGAAATAATGGCATATCAATATCTATAAATCATTTACGCTTATCATCTCACATATCTAAAATAAAATTGCATTCTATGAAAAAATTTTTATAATCGTTTGCGAACTTTTTTATAGGTTCATTTATTTTATATCCTTCTTTAGGTATTCTCCCTAAAGATGCTAATCCACAGGTTTACTATGAGAAACTACGAGCTTATGCTTATTTTAAATCCAGATATGACTGAGGATGAAAGGACTGCTTTGATGAATGATATCAAAGGAGAGCTTACATCAACTTGATCTGTAATCAAGTCAGAAGATATTTGGTGAGCAAGAGACCTTGCTTATAAGATCAGATGATCAAAAATCGGTTACTATGTCCTATTCAATCTTGAATCAGACGGAAGCAAATTTTTTGATATAACTAAGGATTTCAATATTAAAAAAGACATTTGGAGACACATGTTTGTCAGATTAGAGGATTAATTTTATAAACTTTTAAACGAATTTATGAGAACAGTGAATAAAGTAATTATCATTGGAAATATTACAAAGGATCCTTACATCAAAAATACTGATGGAAACAAAAAAGTCGCAATGTTTACCGTTGCAACAAACAGATATTTCAAAAATCTTAAATGAGAAGTTAAAAACGAAGCTGAATACACTAGCTGTATCGCTTGGGGAAACTTGGCTGAAAGATGCGAAAAATCTCTAGTTAAAGGCAAACTTGTTTACATCGAAGGTCGTCTCAAGACAAGAATCATAGAAAAAGAAGAAGGAAGCAAATCATACAAAACAGAAGTTGTAGTATCGAATCTCATTTTCTTAAATAAGAAATCTGATTTTGAATGATGAGAATCTCCCGAGGAAGAAGTCGAGGAATATGATTTGGATATGGATGACGATAAATTTTAATAAAATAGTAACTTTAATTTAATATCATTATGACTACAAAAAAAGCTTGCCCGATTTGCGAGGCTGGGATTCAGGAAATTGATTACAAGAATACTGAACTTCTGAAAAACTACACAACTAAATTCAACAAGATCGTACCAAGATACTACTCTGGAACTTGTCTAAAACACCAAAAGGAACTTGCTAATGCAATCAAGCAGGCAAGATACATGGCACTTATGCCATATGTACTTGATCTAAGATAATCACAAAATCCCTTCTCCATAAAAGAAGGGATTTTATATATTAGACCCAATTAATGCGATTTTTCAATTAAATCCTGTTGCTTTTATTTTTTTATCGTATATAATTGGCTCCGTAATACTTATTTACTAATATTTTTTTTATGAACAAACTTCAAAAAATTGGTTTTAGCTCACTCGCTTTTGTAACTATGATTGAAAGAGGTATGGCTATAAACTTTGGTGGAGATAAAGTAAGTGCTGATTTGAAAGGAGATAACACAACTGCAGATGTTGCGGTTCAGAGCCTTATTAACAAGGCAATGGGTTTCCTAGGAATATTAGCTGTATTATATGCAATTTATGGAGGTTTCATGATCCTCACGGCTGCTTGAGATGATGGTAAGGTTAAAAAAGGTAAAACAATCCTATTCCAAGCTCTTCTTGGTCTGCTTGTAATCTTCTTGGCTTACTCAATTGTCAGCTGGCTTATTTCTTCAATTTTTGGAGGAACAAAATCATAATTTTTCTTTAAAAACAAATTGAAACTAAAAATAATTCCGTTATAATCATAACGGAATTATTTTTTAATGACCGAACCATGAAAGATGAAATTAAAAAAGTCATTACTCTTGACGTACAATGATCAGAAGACGAAGAATTCGGGGATGAAGAGGAATTGATAGTCGATTTAGATGATGCGGAAAAAGAAAAAGAAGATGACTATATGTGACATAGGCAATTTACTTTCAATCCTGAAAATGATTGAGATTCTGATTATTTCTATAATGAGAGATATTTTGAAGAATAGCCTACTTTAAGGGAACTCAGATTCAGGCATTATTCTTTGATACTGTTGTTGCCTCTTTCTTCAGTTCAGTCTTAACCTCTATCTTGACTTTATCCTTTATCTCCTGGATGTCGGGAGATTCTTTTTTGATTTCAGTCTTTATCTTATCTTTTATATTCTGTATATCGAATTGCCTCAACTTCAGCTGGTTCTCTACTGCACTCTTAAGCGCTGGTGAATCCTTGAAAAAGTGGTATGTCGACCAGGAAAGCATCATCAGTCAAAGCACTGTTCCTATTGCAAAAAGCATTCAAAGCGAGAGATTATATAGCACCATTTTCCATTTGCTCTTGTGGATTTCCAGGAATTGATGATTTTCAAACTGTTTCAGCACGATTGTCATATCCTTCATCGTATCATTAAGCTCCTTGAGGGTTTTCAGCTGCTCTCTCTGAACTAATCAGTTATGGAGAAGCTCCTTCTCTACAATTGCAGAATATATGATTTCCTGCTTATTCATTTTTGATGTTTCCTCGGTCTTTTTTTTCATATTGTTTATGGTTATTTTATCCATCAGCCTATGAAGTCGATGATGGTTTCTGATAATTTTTTCGGATTATGCCTGATGAAATCATCTTCATTTATCAAATCCCTCTCGACAACTTTGTATGACTTGTATTTAAGCTCTTCATAATCTTTGATCACTACAGGTTTCTTTTCTTCCTCCTTTGCATATTTTATCATTAGTTCTTCGCTTATCTGTCAATTATTCACAAGCACGTAATTTATTCTGTTCCTTCATATGTATTTTTCTAAAACATTTACAAAATCCTCTACGAAAAAGTTGTTCGTCTCTCACTTTTTCGTCATGATATTACATACATAGATGATTTTTGCACTGCTTTGTCAGAGTGTTTCTTTCATTCATTTAACCAGAAGATTTGGGACAATGCTCGTGTAGAGGTCACCTGGTCAGATGATTATATAGTCAGAATTGGCTATCACTTGTTTTGCCTTTGGATTTATTATTCAATCTCAAACCAGAAAAGCATCTTTTATGGTCAGGCTGGAATCGTGCTTGGGAATATCGATATTGGTTTCTCAGATTATCTTTTCTCAGTTTTCAAGGGTAATTCATATCTGAATATCATCGAGCGTCACTGGAATAACCTTTCATTTGACGTCAAACATTTCTGACAAAATTTTTATTCATTCCTCAAAATCCCCACTTATATCTGCAAGTGCGGTAAGCAGCAGATTTCCTATCGTATGTCATTTGAATTTGCTTTCTTTGAATCTGTATTCGAACAGTTTCCTTACTATGCCTGTGTCTTGGCTCAGCGCGACCAGGGCTCTGCGGACATCGCCAGGAGGCAGTATTCAGAATTCATCCCTCAATTCTCAAGTGCTTCATCAGGAATCAGCCACACTCACGACTGCAGCCAGATTGTAATCAGGATTGCCCTTGAGTCAATATAGCACATTGAAAGTTCATGTTCATCAGCCAATGGCTGTAATATTGTACTTCATATTATTGGAACACTGTAAAATCTAAAGCCTCATTAGTTGTAAGCTGCTTCATTTCTCTTCTTATATGTCTCTTGAATCAATATGAGTATCAATCTGAATTGATGGTTGCATATTGATTTGGTATGGGGTTAGCTGATGTTGTGAGCCTATATTCCAGATAAGGGATCGACTTGCCTGAAACTTTAAGATTATTGATTACACTGAATTTAATATTGCATTTCCATCCATTGCATGCAGATCAATTGGCTCATAAAGATCCATTATAGAATGCCAATGCACTTTTAGGGGTTCAATTCAAATCAATTCAATTTCATATGTTTATGGTTCAGCCTGAACCGTTGAATGTGAATGCCGCTCAAGCTCAAGAGCATTCTCAGTTTCATGGCAATCATGTTGCCGGGGCATAAGTGTTAATTTGATTCGCAGTTATTCAGGATGCTGAATTTAGCGTCATTCAACTTCAATTTATCGACCAATTGACCATTATTGAACCGGTTCAGTCCAGTCAAACATGAGTAGAACAGTCTCAATCGAGATTAGGAACCCTAACGACAATCGATAAATTATCAAGTTGCATATTGGAATTGTAGACTAATTGGATCGGATCTCCCGGTCAGAATTTATTCCATCTCAAATCTATTTTCGAATAATCGCTGTTTCATTCTCATTCAAGAGGAATCTTATCCGTTAAAGAGCCCAGAGAATACTCATATTTCTGGTTTACATTTAATGTTCCTCAGGTCGCCTCTAAGGCAGGATTGCTTCAGCTCATTGCAAGCAATCATTGCTCAATTCAGCTCTGCGCTTCATAATAGGCAATTGTGGAATTCTCAATTCATTTGACGTTTTTCGAAATCGGAACGATCTTTTCAAGAAAATATATCATCATAATGGTAACTAGCATAATCACTACGATGGTTATGATCAATGCGGATCATTTCCTCCTGCTTCTGATTTTCATATTAATTTTTAGTTAAATTGATCGAGGTTGTTATTGTGGCCGAGGGATCACTTGAATTAAGCTTTTTCCTCCTATCCCAAGAATATCAGAGCGTCATGGAAATCCTTACAAAAGGATTCATGGTAAGAGTAGTATCATTTTCTTTCCATCAATATTTGTAATCCTTATTCGGATATAGGAATAGCTTGAAGTCTTTTACATTCACATAACTAGGCAATAGGTCTACCCATCAATTATCTATTCAGTTCGGCAGATTATTCGTTCAGGCACAAGAGAAGTTACTCGAGCACTCCCATGTATCGATCCTTCAGTCAAATGATCACGATCCTGCCCTGTTGTGGCTGAATCAGCTATCTCTTCAGGTCAGCCTTAGCATTTGAAGGTTTCATACGCATCATCATCAAGTTCAGTCTGGATTGCAAGTTTTTCATGATGCGCTTGCGGTGTCGAATTTGTAGTTAAGCCTGAAAAAAAGCCTTTCATTTATCTTTCATTTCTTAATAAGGTATAATTCTCTTACTTCGCTTCAGGAGAATGCGACTGGTCATAATCACAGATTCTCGTCATCGTCATCCCCTTGGATATTTCAATCTCAATTTTCATCTCAGGGATTTCCAGAATCTGTTGTCTGATTAGAATTATAATCTATGAATTGAAACGAATATTGTCAGTACCTTTGCTTGGAATTCAATGTTGTATGATTCAAATTGGCTGAATTGTATAAGGGGGTACCAGCACATCATCAAGTTCACATGGGAGTGGTATTGCTCCTGCAAAGATAATACAGGTCTCAATATGCATTTGAAGATATGACTCATCAATTTCAGTAGTTTCAGAATCAGGTTTCTGCTGAATAATGTCATGAAGCAGTCGCAACTCATACGATTTTCCTGTTCCAGTATTCTTCATAATCGATGTCTCATCAGAAATCCTTGATAGTTGAGGCAAGATTCTCGATGGCATAGAACATATCCTGGGTGACATCTATCTTATTCGATTGCTTTACTTTGATTATTCACATATTGCCGACAATTTGAAAAGCTATGATTATGATCATAGCAAACAAACTGATGGAAACAATCATTTCAACTAGGGTGTAACCCTTATTTAATTTTATATGCATCAATTTTTTGTTATTTTGCAGGATTTTATCATTATTTTCTTATTTGTAAAGCAAATCGGATTGCATTATCGGATAAAATATTTGAAATTATCCGCCTTAATCTTAAACTGTTTGCATATTACCAAAAATTGCAATGTATTTAAAAGTCCTTCCTCTTGATATATCATTCGACAAAGAGTGATTGACATATTTTTTCAGAGATGAAGAAAAAGCATATATCGGCATCTGATCGATAGTATCCATACCCATAAAGAATAATATCTCATACTGAGTCGTATATGGCTTTGAGGCTGAAACTGAATTTGATAATGTGAGAGCGATAGTGTGAAGTGTCTGCAGCTTTCCTATCATAAGCGAATATCAGTTATGATTGATTTTTGCCATTGCAAACAGGTATTTTCTGCCAGTCCATAAAGTCCTGAATCTTTTTCTGCCAAAATTTGTTTTCAACAGATTCGATAAGAATGCATTCCAGGATGTCATATGACTGGATAACTTTCTCAAAAATGAGACAATTCAGGCTGACAATGCTTTTATCCATAATTCCAGTTCGATCTGAGTCGAAAAGATCATGGATTTGGAAAAATTGAGCGAAAGATGAGCAGTGCTTGTTTTCGGAGATGATTTTGCTGTGGATTATTTCCTTGAAAGAAACCAGAAATACAAAAAAGATGCACTTGTGTACAAGAATTCTATGACTTATGCAAAGAAATATAATCTGTTTTTGGATGTGCTTTCGAAGAAAAAAAATATTCTGATTTGAACTCGCAAGATTCTTCAATATAATCTGGCTCGATACGAGAATATAGTATATTTAGAGGATGCGCTTGTCAGATATAACTACAATCAATTCGAGAAATACAGGAATCTTGATATAATGGAATTTCTAACAGATACAAAAAAGTTCAATGTCACTTTCATCTCATCAGTTCCCAGTGTGGAATTATTTTTAATGAGCAAAAAGAAACGATTCTCTTACAAAATCATATAATGAATTACAAAAAACAACTGCTCGACATATATAAGAGAAGGATAATGCCGAAGAACAAAAGCATATCGCGGCACCTCTGAAATATAGATAGGATAAAAGTGATTTTCATCTTTTTCATATTGTACTGACTGATAATAATATCAACTTCTTTCAAATATTCGGTCATGGAATATGCATATTATTCCAAGCTTGCTGAGTGACAGCAGACTAAGGTTGTTAAGAATTCGGTTAACAGATGAACAATCTATTCGAATAATGAACCGATCTGAGTCTTGGCGACAAGTACGGATCTTTCTGATCTGGCCGTAGACCCGCAGCAACCATGATCAAGGGATAGGCTTACGAATTTTTTGACGGAAATAATCTATTCAGAGCTATGCTCGCTTAATCAGACTGATTTTTGCCAGGATAATCTTATGGCTTTTCTCAAAATCCAAGAAATGGAAGATTTCAGCGATGAAGCGACATTTGTAAAAGCAAAGATCCAAGAAGAAGTCAAGAAAAGATTGGACAAGAAATATATCGATTTCATGATCATTAAAGATAGCCTCAATGATGACGAGAAATTCAAGATAACATCCGTCTGATCAGACGCCCTGATAATCAAAGATGAATCGCTCATATACGATTTCTCAAAAAATGCCGACAAGACGACACTGGTCGGGAAACTATCGCCGATAATTTGAATTTCCGAAGAGGACCTTAAACAGAAGCTTTCACTGAAAGAGGTCAGATACATCAAATTCCTAACTAAGCTTAATCTGGCGACAAAAGATAAGATTGACCAGAGGATCACGAGTGAAAAAAATGCCATACAGAAAGGACTGTTAGATGAAAAGGAATCCATTAGCAAATTTCTGATCTTGGAGCCGCATCCTACAAGGTTCTATCCTGAGAAGATTCTCTGAAGCCAAGTGATATGATTTGTGGATAATCAGTGAGAGGGGAGATATGGAATAGAATGATATTTCAATGAAGAGCTGAAATGACAGGAATGAGTCAAAATCACAAAAAAAGATATTTCAGGTAGGGCGATAGGCCTTTATGAGCAGTCTGAAAAAAATCTAGTGAACGGATCTGACATCAAGCTAACCATTGACAGGAATATCCAAAAGGAAATATCCAGATTATTGGAAAAATGAGTGAAGGACTTCAGAGCAAACAAATGAAGCGTAGTAGTTATGGATCCGAAGACCTGAGCAGTTGTTGCGATGGCCGGATATCCTGACTATGATCCGAATGACTATTGAGATGTCTATGAACTCGAAAGGGTCAATTACGGTAAATATCCGAATCCTTGATTTGATCTTCTTTGAATGCCCGTATTCGTAGAAGATTCCCAGAATTGAACTGAAAAACTCAAATACGGCTGAAAACAGCTTAATCTAAGATATGCAACTGAGCAGGAGCTCTGAAATTCGGCAGTGCCGAAATTCAAATTCAAAAATAATTTTTGACCTTGAGTTTATGCTAATGATACCATAAGCTCCCTCTATGAACCAGGTTCAGTTTTCAAGGCGATAACTTCTGCAATTTGAATCGATACCTGAGATATCAGGCCGAGTGACATGTACATGGATAAGTGATATGTTGAAATCGACACCTTTAAGATCAAGAACGTTTCGCAGGAATGCCTGGGGTTCCATCCTTATTCTCATGCCCTTGACTGGTCTTGTAACGTATGAATGATCGATATAGTCAAGAAGATAGGCTCAGCACTTTTTTATAAATATATAAATGATTTCTGATTCTGACAGAAGACAAATATAACAATGGAGTGAGAGGTTTTCGGTAAAATCCAGCCCTATGAAAAATGGTCAAAAGCCAAGCTCTTCACCCAATCATTCTGACAGTGAATCACTGCGACAGTCCTACAGATGGCAGCTGCATATTCCGCAATAGCGAACGGATGAATATATATGCAGCCGTATATTGTAGATACGATCACTCTCCAGAATTGACAAGTGATAAAGAATACACCGACCCCCCTGAGGCGCGTGATAAAAGAAGAGACTTCAAAACAAGTCATCGCCATGCTGACCGAGTGAGCCAATGTCTGATTTGCAAAGGGTTGATCTGTCGCTGGATATGATATGGCAGGTAAGACTGGTACCTCCCAGATTGCCGCAAAAGGTAGCTATGAAGTCGGTTCTGCATGACACACGATAACATCTTATGGCTGATTCTGACCTTCGTCGAATCCAAAATTCGTAATGGTCCTTAAACTCGATAGACCGAGGACTGCACAATATTCTGAGACAACTTCGTCAGCCTTGTATGCTCAGATCGCAAAATATCTTCTTAATTATTACGCCATACCCAAGAGCAAATAACAAAAAATGTCCGAGCAATCGGGCATTTTTGTTTAAGCCCCAGGAGAATCCTGGGCTGCTAATTCATATCGGGAGGCCAAATTCTTTTTATTCTCTATTTTTTCAGTTTTTTTCTCGTTTTTATCGGATATATTATGGAAACAGTAATTTATTTGGCTTAATAAAGGGGATTATGGATAATATGGATAATAAGAAAAAGAAGATAATCGAAAATATCCGCAAGTGAAGCGATGAGCTGGTGCTGAAAGATGTCGAGAAGGTGTTGAGAAGATTAGATAAATCAGAGGAGAAGGATGAGGAGACTTATAAGTATTTCACTGAAATCTATGATGAGATCTTTCACGATCTTTTATTTGAGAAGATTAAAATAGAGCATAATACGAAGAAACTTCTTGAGATGCTTGCTCTGCCTGTGAACACGCGTACTCTCCTCATGAAAGAGCGCATAGTGAAGAAGAATTTCAAATAAATTTTAGGAAATCAGGGGACATTCAAATGACCTTGCTTAAAGATTTTTTAATATTGGGATTGTAAAGAAAATAAAATCTGATATGATACGAAGTATTTTTCATAACTCCATCAAAAATGAAGACTTCGGCTTATGAGTATTTTAGGGAGATAACTGCAATCCCGCGACCCAGTAAAAAGGAAGAGAGGGTAAGGGGTTATCTTATCGATTGGGCGAACCTAAAGGGATTTGAAAACAAGGTCGATGCAACCGGGAACCTATTCGTCTATGTGCCCGCTACCGCAGACAAGCTGGATTCAGAAAGTGTTATCCTACAAGCTCACATGGATATGGTTTGCGTGAAAACCGAAGAATCAAATCATGATTTCGAAAAAGATGCACTGGAGATATATGAGGAAGACGGATTCCTGAAAGCTAAGGATACAACCTTGTGAGCAGATAATGGCGTGTGAATAGCGCTTATCATGACAGCAATAGATTTTGGGTCGCATCCCGCGATGGAGCTCGTTTTCACTGTGGATGAAGAAATGTGAATGAGCTGAGTATTGAGTCTAGATTTCGGCTTCCTGAAATCGAAGAAAGTCCTGAATCTGGACACTGAAGATGAGAATGAGATATGCATAAGCTCAGCGTGATGAGCAAGGATTTCGCTTAATAAAGCTTTGGTCATGAAGAAGCCAGCATCCGATCAATTCAAGATAGAGATTTTCTGAATGAAATGATGACACTCCTGAGTCGATATAGATAAGAATCATTCTAATGCGATAAAATTTTTCCTTGACTTCATTGCCCGATGTGAAGCCTGACTAGAGTTGGCATCAATAAAGTGATGAACAGCAGATAATGTTATACCTTCAAGTGTTTCGGCAGTAATATGAATCGAGGATATCTGATTATTTTTCAAGGAGCTGACAAAGGCGATTGATGCCCACAAGCAAGAATATGATTGTCCGGATATTGGTTTCAGCATTGATGATCAGGGCAAAAAATCGGATGTACTGGAAAATTGGAAAGATATGGTTAAGCCTATCTCAAGTGTAAAAGTCTGAGTTTATAGCATGAGCGCAAAAATCCCTTGACTGGTTCAGACCTCCATGAACCTCTGAATGATAGATATATGATTTGATTCCGCAAAAATCACTTATCTGCCTAGGTCCAGCGATATGAATGAATTTGGAAACCTCTTATCCCAGATCGGAATACATTTTGAAAATTCCGGATTCGGCTTTGAAATCCATTCAAGATATCCTGGTTGGCAGGATGATCCTCTTTGAGAGCTGGTCAAGGTTGCAACACAAGAGATTGCAAAGCAAATCTGAAAAGAGCCCCATATCATAGCTGTGCATGCTTGACTTGAATGCGGAGCATTGGTGGCCTGATTATGAGAATGAGCGCATGCGATATCCATCTGACCGAGTATGTTTGATGTACATAGTGTAAATGAGAGAGTCAAAATAGATTCCATAAGCAAGATGGAAAGGGCTCTAGAGGGAATTCTAGGGAAATTATAATTTTTCTTATTTTTTTCAGTTTTTTTCTTCCATAGGACGGATAGGATGCAGGTAATATAATTAACTATTATATCATGGCAAAATTCTTTCTTCATTGATGAAATTCCTCATCTGAAACAGATGAAAATACCAGATTTTATAATTCGCTTTATCAGTCTGCCATTGCGAATCGGTCTAGAATACTGGTTCTGCCTTTTGCGCAGAAAAACGATAAATGGCATTGTAAAGACAAAATGCTCACAGACAAATTGGCGTCCTTCTGAGTGCCATTTGATGGGCTGAAAATCGATATCCCTGAAAACAATAAGCTATCGATTCTCTGTTCGGTGATAAGGAATAATGTCATTTATGTTCCATGATGAGATTTTTGTTCTCTCATGGATTGCGTCTCTTTTCTCAGGCATTTCAAATTCTTATTCAGGTGAAAGCAGATCTACGGAATTTCCGCATGAGCCAGCATATTCTGCAAATACAGCTACTCAAGTGACTATGCGCAGGTTTTTGAGGGCTTGTGATTTCTGGATAAGCTTTGCAAAATCCATTATTTGCCTCAGAGAGATGAACTTTGCATCAAGAAACTTGAAAAATTCGGCAATCTGAATAATCTCTTAAAAATCAAGGAAAAGGAATTTGTAGTACTGAACATATAACCAAACTGAAATAACAGCTAACCCGGAAAACATCTAAATGATGAAACTCAAAAAATATTTTTCAATCCTCCATATTTCTTACAGGAGCTATACGGTATTCTTCTACGACATTCTCGGGAAGAATATAATCTACATACTCAGAGTGCTCATCATTCTGACGCTTTACAAGGCAATCTACAAGATGTGATGATCCCAGCATACGGGATACACGCTTGAGCAGGTTGGCTGGTGACTGATTTTTGTCCAATCGTTAGTCACAAGCAAGACCGACATATCCTGAGAGATAACCCAAGAAGTCAAAAGCGGCAATATCGTCTCTTATCTCCTGAACCCGATTTCATATGTTTGATACAAGTTCGTATCAAACATAACGCAGTTTTCTTATAATCTGTCAATTAATTTAGCCATCGGCTTCATACTGGGATATTTCTATCTATCCTGAATCCCTTTTAGCCTGCCTTGAGCACTTTGATGATTCATACTGCTGGTAGGATCAATGCTGATGCAATTTTTGGCATTTATGATCATATGACTTTTTGCATTCCATATAGAAGATACCAACTGATTGAAGATGATCTATGGGTTTTTGGATAGGCTGTTCTGATGAAATATACTTCCCATCCCGTTTTTCCCGTTGAGCGTACAGCAAATAATATATCTTTCTCCTTTCGCCTACACCTGATATACGGCCTGATTGATATTCGCCAAATTCGAAATGAGCACTTTCATCTACTATATTTCAGTGCAATCGATATGGATACTTTTTTACATTGCAGTCATTAATGTGATGTACAATCGTTCAAGAAAACGTTTAGAGATTAATTGATGATAAATGCTTAAAGACTATTTTCTTCTGTTCAGTGCCAATATGAAAATCGTACTAGAATACAAGCTCAGCTTTGTCATTCAGGCGATTACGATGATCATTTCAAATACCAGCTTCTTCATAATCTGGTATTTCATCTTCGATAAATTCTGAACTTTCGGCTGATTCTGATTCAGGGATTATATGATACTGTTGAATTCGGTATTGATGAGTTTTTCCATTGTCCATATTCTTTTCTGATGATATAGCTGAATTTCCAGATGAAGCACCAATTGATCGCTTGATAATTTCTTGCTGATGCCTCGCTCTGTTTTGTTTAAGATTCTCGCCTCGTGACTTCCTAATTCAATATTCTGAGACCTTCTTAATGCACTTATATTGCCTTTTCTGATACCCGACTTCTGAATTTGAGATTTTCTTTTGTTATTTTACCTCAGTTTCATCTGATGAATAATATACATATCTTTCATAGTCACTGCAGAATCCCTGAGTTTCTATCTTTGAAGCTCAAAAGAATTATCGCGAGCACTCCATGAACTCATATTATGACCCCCTAATTATCCGCAGAAGATATTCGAGTGAACTATATTCAAGCTTCTGTTCGTCACTATCATACCAGTCTACTATGTTTTCTACCTGCCCTTCAATTTGATTGAGAATTTTGAATGGAAGTGATTTGCCATATTGCATATCGCTGCAGTCGTATTTGTTCTTATTTGATATCTGACATTCAAGAACTGACTGAAAAGGTATGAAAGCTGAAATCTCATTAACTCTAACATCAATTAAAAATGAATACAATAATCAAAGTCAAAGACCTGAATAAGACTTTCAAGCAGGAGGTGAAGAAATCCGGCATAAAAGACAAGCTTTTTTCTTTCTTAAAACCGGAATATAAAAATTTTGTGGCTGTTTCAAATATCAGCTTTGAAGTGAGAGAGGGGGAAAAAATAGCCTTCCTTTGACCTAATTGAGCAGGGAAGTCCACTACGATAAAGATGCTCACAGGGATATTGCATCCAACTTCCTGAGAAGTGAATGTCATGTGATTCGTACCATCAAAGGACAGAGAAAAATATGTCTACCACATCTGAGCGGTCTTCTGACAGATATCTAGGCTTTGGTATTTCCTGACTCCCATGGATAGCTTCGAACTATTCGGAAAGCTATTTGATGTGCCGAAGGATTCAATCATGCCAAGAATCGATTACCTGATAGAGAAATTTGATATCGGGGATATAGTCAATTTACCTGTAAGGAAGCTTTCGCTGGGACAAAGGATGAGATGTGAGATTGTAGCAAGCTTAATTCATAAGCCTAAGATAATTTTTCTAGATGAGCCTACAATATGACTTGATATAATCGCAAAGCAGAAATTGAGGGAAATAATAAATGAGATAAATAAAGAAGAGGGGACAACGATATTCCTGACTTCACATGACCTCTGAGATGTAGAGAATATCTGCAAGAGAATCATTATCATCAATCATTGAAAGATACTCTACGATTGAAACCTGAAAGAACTAAGGAGGAATTATATCAAAACTAAGAATATCAGGGTTAAATTCGAGAGTCTCCCTGAAGATTTCAAGCCTTTGGAATTCATGAAAATAAAAAAAATCAAGGATAGCTTCGTTGAGTTTGAAATACCTAATTCAAAAGATAATCTCGCTAAGACTTTCGAGCTTCTGACAAGAGATTATGAAGTTGAGGATATAACAATCGAGGATCCTGATATAGAAGAGATAATTAAAGAGTTCTATTAATTAATTTTAAATGAAATGGAGAGCGCTGCTCGAAAATCAATATGCGAATCTTGAATTTCAGAAGAGTGAAGCCTTGAGTTCATCAGGCATAGAAGATCGAGATGAATGATGTTTGCCGATAGGGATCGGGGGATTTATATCCGCTTCTGAAAAAAGGAATACATGAAAAAAGAATTTGAGCAGCATAATCTCTTCATCAAGCACGATTTTCCTGTTTCAGAACTTGTTGCCTGTTTCGAAGACGGAGAATATTTTGCCTATGCAGAAAAAAATATCTGAAAAAATCCTTTGGCCAGGATGCTCCTTGATTGAGAGATGACTAAAGATAGCATGCAGAACGCCTTGATTTGAATCCTGAAAAGATATATTTCGGCACAGGGCAATACCGTAAATAAAGATTGAAGATATGATGAGATTAATGAATTCAATATGTTGGACTGATTCAGGAAGGAAAATGCTGAACTGGGATTTGTCGATGAGGAACTAACAGAAAGAGTCATACAGAAGATAAGGGAAGATTTGGCCTGAAAGGATTTTGAATTGACCCATGGTGATTTCAACGCCTTCAACATATTTGAGCTCTGAGTGATAGATTTGGAGGATTCTTTCAATGGAGTGTTCTGATATGATGCAGTGACTCTCGTGACCCATAATTATTGGTTTCCGATTTCTTGAGCTGAAATGAATTTGGCTTACTCTTTCAGGGAAGCCGATATGCTTGAGATGTTTTCGGTATTCAATGAAATAACCTGAAAGAAAATCGAGGAAGTTTTTGACCTGAATTTTATCTTAAGGTGAATCTGGTCATGCTACATGATGCACGACACTCCTATAGTCCAAAAATACAGATTCAAAAGAATCGTAGGCTACTTTGAAGCGTATCTTGATTGAAGGCCATTGTTGCCGATATTCATGGAGGAAGTGAAAATTATAAATTATCAGCTTAACAATATCAATAATGATTAATACTATAGAACTGAAATTTAAAGATCAGGAAATCCACATTGAGTATTTCTATATTGGCAATAACGCTGAAAATGTTATTTTATTTTTGCATTGATTATGAGCATGCAAGGAGAATTTTATTGAAGTTGCAAATGATGATATGTTCAGAGATTACAACACTATCTGAATGGATTTTCCTTGAACATGATTGTCATCCTATATCGAAAATCTCAAAATCGACGACCTTGCAGAGATTGTGAACCTATTTTTAGGCAAACTGAAAATCCGGCAGGCTGTCATTGTGTGACATAGCATGTGATGAGTTGTTGGTCTTAAATTTGCTGAAAAATTTCCTCAAAGCGTAAGATGATTCATAAATATCGAATGAAATCTCATATCAAAAGATGCTTCATTCTCAAAATATTTAACAGCATTGAGTTTGTCTGATTTCATAAAGGAGTTCGGAGATGAAAAATCTATGCATGTTTTGAGCTTTTCTCTTGTTGAAGAATCTGAAAATTGAGATTTGCTGAATAAATTCATAAATCTTAATTTGCCGAAATTATATATCTATTGAATAAATAGTCATATCCTAGCGCTCGACTCCCTTACCGATTCCTGAGTAGAAACAGCTTGAATCGGCAATAGCTGACATCATCCTTTTTTGGAAAACAAAGATGATTTCAAAGTCAGTCTATTGAAGTTCCTCAAGGATATCTAAGGATTATAGTTCTTTTCGACATATCCCCAAATGGCCAATCATGCGGCAATTATAAACACGATGACAGTGGAGATTATTGCCAGGAGCATGTAAGGGTCTGCAAATTTAAAATATATATCTGCCGCCATTATCAACGCTCAGATGAACATTAGAATCTTAAATGTCCTCCCGAATATCTTTGCAATCTTCAAGATCAGTTCTTCTTTTTTGGCATATTTGTCCATATGTATGTTTTTTTAATTATAAACATATGG
>AMFJ01011043.1_pt1 | contig 24900 bp, 28 predicted proteins | sample 427208 | NCBI WGS metagenome assembly AMFJ01 (sample SAMN02954298, study PRJNA114691) | groundwater metagenome | biome: aquatic; feature: subsurface aquifer; material: sediment; isolation source: subsurface aquifer sediment | place: USA: Rifle, CO | collected 2008-08 | reverse complement strand
TCCGCTATGTAGGATTCTCCACCTGCTTCCGACGCGAAGCAGGAACCTACGGAAAAGACTCCGGTGGCATCATCCGGGTCCATCAGTTCGATAAAATTGAAATGTTCAGCTTTTGCCATCCCGACAAATCCTGGGAAGAACACGAACTCATTCGTTCGATCGAAGAAGAGATCATGCAGGAACTCGGTTTTGCGTACCAAGTCCTCAATATCTGTTCCGGCGATCTCGGCTACCCCGCCGCAAAAAAATATGACCTCGAAGTGTGGATTCCTTCTCAACAAAAATACCGAGAGCTCACCAGCTGCTCAAACTGCACCGACTACCAATCTCGCCGGGCTAAAATCCGGTACAAAACGGAAGAAGGCAAAAATGAATTTGTTCATACCCTCAATGGAACCGCATGCGCCATCGGTCGCACCCTTGTGGCCCTAATGGAAAACTATCAACAAGAAGATGGCAGCATCAAAATCCCCACGGTATTACAGCCTTTCATGAACGGAATCACGGAGATTGTAAAAAATAAATGATGACGATTAGCTTTTTAGGCATTCTGGGAATAATTGCGCTCGGAGCCATCCTACTTTTTATTTTCGGTTTTCTGCTTCTGGGCTTTTACGAAGAGAAACACACACAAAAGAAATCGAAGGAAAAACCATGAGCGACGGATTGCCATTTTAATAAGAAAAGTGTAAAATGTATAAGATAAAAACTACAAACTTCCTCTATCTCCTCCCCCATGCTCATCGCCATCTCGACAGAATCATTGAAAGGATACGGACTCAACCGAATTTTTGGCTTTGCCAAAGAGGCGGGCTTTGATGGCATCGATTTAGCGATGGATTCGGATGAGCACGACACCTTTGATACAGGTTACATCCGTCAACTCCGCGACGAAGCCAAATTGCCAATTCTTGCCATTCAAACGCCAAAAACAACCTCCAAAAACAATATCCAGCAAGCCGTAGATATGGCAAAGCAACTCGACACTAAAATCATTGTCATTCAACCCCCCAAGCTGTTCGACATGAAATTGGCGAAATGGATCAAAGAAGAAGTCCCCAAGATCCGTCAACGCGAAAACATTTCAATCGCACTTGAAAATGCCCCATCCGGAACCATGTTGGGGTTTATTCCCGAACACACCATGAACAGCCTCGAAGAACTCAAAAAGTTCAAACACGCTTGTCTCGATACCTCTCGTGTGGCGCAAAAAAAAGAAGATTTGATTCGAGTCTATACCGCACTCAAAAAATACCTGGTGCATGTGCACCTTTCCAATGTGTATCATGGCCACCCCTACTCCCCCCCGGAAATGGGAGTATTACCCATTGAAAGCTTCCTCGCAAAGCTCAAACAAGATGGATTCAAAGGAATCATCTCCATTAAAGTGAAACCCCAAAACCTTCATGTGGGCAACGAAGAAAAGCTACTCCAAAATCTAAAAAACAGTTTGGCCTATTGTCGTAAATTCCTTGGATAAATAGTATTATAAAATATTTTTACATATTTCGCATTATAAAATGACGCTTTTTGAAGTATTAATTTTGACATAGATCTTTGACGCATTAAAGTGTTTTGTGCGCTTTCTATAATTACGAATGAGTTGAGGAAGCTTACGGAAAGCGCACAAAAAAGGTCTTCGGACCGCATTCTTTTACTTCCTCATTCCTTTCTACATGAGCCCCAAAGCCTCTGTGAAGACCGAAAAGAAAGCATCAAAAAAAGCAGAGTCAACGCCAATCGAGTCGACTTCTTCCCTCCATCCCGTCATGAGATCCAGGGAATTTCTTGCCGTTCAAGAAAATTTCGAATTACCCAATTTGATTGAAGTTCAGTTGAATTCCTATAAATGGTTTTTGAATGAAGGAATTCGAGAATTATTGGAAGAAATCTCCCCCATCACCGACTTTTCGGGAAAAAAATTGGAACTTCACTTTTTGGAACATTCCATTGAAGAGCCCAAATACGATCCCGAAATCGCGCGACAAAAAAATCTCACCTACGAAGCTCCCCTCAAGGTACACGTTCAGCTCATCAATAAAGAAAGCGGAGAAATCAAAGAACAGGACGTTTTTTTAGGAGGTATTCCGCTGATGACCAATCAAGGGAGTTTCATCGTGAATGGAATTGAACGGGTGGTGGTGAGTCAAATTGTACGCTCTCCCGGCGTATTCTTTTCAAGAAATCTTGCCGCTTTGCCTTATTGCAATGCCAAAATCATTCCAAAGCGGGGGGCCTGGCTTGAAATTGAAACGGACAAAAAGGGAATCATTACGGTAAAAATCGACCGCAAACGCAAAATCCCCATCACCAGTTTATTGCGTGTTTTTGGATTTGAAAAAGATCAAGATATTTTAAACATCTTCAAGGATGTGGTTAAAGACGAAACATTAAACTATATTTTACTGACACTTGAAAAAGACACAGTCAAAACCGTAGATGAAGCCTACAAATCTATCTATCGCAAAATTCGTCCGGGTGATTTAGCCACACCGGAAAACGCAAAAAACCTTATTGATTCGATGTTCTTTGAATATCGAAAATACGACATGGGTGCTGTCGCTCGCTATAAAATCAACCGTCGCTTTGGATTGGACACCTCCAACACCCGTGAAAATCATGTCTTTCAGGTGGATGACCTCATTCACATTTTAAAACACCTCATCAAACTCAATAACGGAGAAATGGAGCCTGATGATATCGACCATTTGAGCAATCGACGCATTCGTCCGGTGGGTGAACTGGTTCAAAATAAATTCAGGGTTGGACTCTTACGAACCGACCGTATCGCAAAAGACCGTATGACAGTAATGGAACTCGAAACCATCACTCCCACGCAATTGGTGAACTCCCGTCCGATTACCGCCGCACTGCGAGAATTTTTTGCAAGTTCCCAATTGTCACAGTTTATGGATCAAACCAATCCGCTCGCGGAATTGGCACACAAAAGACGCTTATCGGCCATGGGGCCCGGTGGTTTATCGCGAGAACGTGCGTCGTTTGATGTTCGTGACGTGCACTCCTCTCACTACGGCCGTATTTGTCCGATTGCAACCCCGGAAGGTCCCAATATCGGACTTGTGGTGCATTTGGCCACCTATGCTCGCCTGAATAAATACGGATTCATTGAAACGCCTTTCCGTGCCGTAAAGCACTACGCAAGACCCCTTAAAAAAGAAATTTTGGGCCGTATTGTGGAAGAAGACGTTAAGACAAAAAAGGGAGCCGTACTGGCCAAAGCCGGAGAAGTGGTGAACGAAAAAACAGCGGAAAAAATTGAAAGCGAAATCAAGGAGAATATTAAAGTAAAAGCGTACGCAAGTGACGAAGTGAGCTACTTTGATGCGGAAGACGAGCGCAATCTAATCATTGCGCAAGCAAACTCCGAAATGAACGACCGAAGAGAATTCGTATACGATCGCTTGGCCGCCCGCGTGAAAAATGAAGCGGTGATGGGGCACGTCAAAGATGTAACCCATATGGACATCTCCCCTCAGCAAATTATTTCGGTCACCACCTCATTGATTCCTTTCCTTGAGCATGATGACAACACCCGCGCTTCGATGGGATCTAACATGCAACGACAAGCCGTGCCATTGCTAACTCCCAACTGTCCCATGGTGGGAACCGGAATGGAAAAAGTGGCTGCAGCCAGTTCGGGGCAAGTCTTTTTGGCGGAAGGAGACGGTGTGGTTTCTTCAGTGGATGCCGACCAAATCACCATCATGTATGACAACGGAAATAAAAAAGTCTACAGCCTCACCACCTATTACCGTTCCAACCAAGCCACCTGTTATCATCAACGAGCGAAGGCGGTAAAAGGACAAAGAGTCAAAAAGGGCGATCTGTTAGCGGATGGTGCCTCAACCGACGAAGGCGAATTGGCCTTGGGACAAAATGTCCTTGTGGCTTACATGAGCTGGGGAGGTTATAACTTTGAAGATGCGGTTATTATTTCGGAACGAATGATCCGCAAAGATAAATTCAGCTCGGTACATATCGAAACCTTCATTGTGGATGTTCGCGATACCAAGCTAGGCCCCGAGATTGTGACTCAAGATATTCCCAATGTGGGAGAAGCGAGACTCAAAGATTTGGACGAACTGGGTATTGTACGAATCGGAGCAACGGTTCGAGAAGGAGATATCCTTGTTGGTAAAATCACACCCAAAGGAGAAACCGAACTCACTCCGGAAGAAAGACTTCTGAGAGCTATTTTCGGGGACAAGGCTCGCGACGTGAAAGACACTTCACTCCGACTCCCCGGTGGAGAAGGAGGTAAAGTGGTAAAAATGGAGATCTTCAATCGGGACAACGGAGACGAATTATCGACCGGAGTCATACAACAAATCCGTGTCAGTGTGGCACAAACGCGAAAAATTGAAGTGGGAGATAAAGTCGCTGGACGACACGGAAATAAGGGAGTCGTTTCCATCATCGTTCCGGCCGAAGATATGCCCTATCTTCCCGATGGAACCCCGGTAGACATGGTCTTAAATCCCCTGGGTGTGACCAGTCGTATGAATATCGGACAAATCTTGGAAACCCATCTGGGTTGGGCGTGCAAAGAACTCAATATAAAAGTGGCCACTCCAGCATTAAATGGAGCCACCACTGAAAAAATCGAAGAAAAACTTCTAGCAGCAGGATTGCCGAAAGATGGAAAAGTCCAACTCTACGATGGATGCAATGGAGAACCGTTTGACCATAAAACAACGGTGGGAGTGGCTTACATGATGAAGCTCAATCACCTTGTTGAAGATAAAATCCACGCTCGCTCCGTAGGACCCTACTCTCTTGTCACGCAACAACCTTTGGGAGGAAAGGCCCAACATGGAGGTCAGCGTTTCGGTGAAATGGAAGTATGGGCCTTGGAAGCCTATGGTGCCGCACATACACTGCAAGAAATGTTGACCATCAAATCGGATGATGTGTACGGAAGAGCCAAAGCATACGAGTCCATCGTAAAAGGAGAACCGATTCGAAAACCTCGAACACCGGAATCCTTCAACGTGTTGATCAAAGAATTGGAAAGTCTATGTCTCAATGTGGATCTTATTGAAACCGATAAGCCCATTATTGAAGAAGACGAATACATTGAAGCGATAGCGGAAGAAGAAGAGCTTGGCTTGATCACTGCGGAAAATGAAAATTTATCCGGAGAAACGGAAGTATTCGATAAATTCGAAGCGGAAAAAGAAGGAATTCAAGAATTGGATGAGTTGGACTTGGATAGTGAAAAATTAGAGGAAGAGCCACCGGAAGATTTCTTAGAAATAGAAGAAGAGCAGGCTTAAGCCTTTGTATAAAACCCAATTTATACTCATTTATATATTCTAAACCCATTCATAATGCGCAGTGTAAATAAAGTTATTTTACTGGGAAATGTAACACGCGATCCACAAGTACGTAGCACTCAAAGCGGCCAAATGGTTTGCACCTTCGGAATCGCCACAAATCGAGAATGGATCACGTCGGACGGACGACAACAGGGTTCCGCCGAATACACGGAAGTGGTGGCATGGGCTAAATTGGCCGATATCTGCAAAAAATACATCCGAAAAGGAAAATTGGTGTACGTGGAAGGATACCTAAAAACTCGAAGCTGGGACACGCCAGAAGGCATTCGTCGCTTCAAAACGGAAGTGGTCATTCAGGATATGATCATGGTGGGGCCCCGAGAAGATCGAGGTGACGAAGGATTTGAAGAAGCCGTAAGGGAGGCTCAAATGGACGAACCCATTTATGACGATATGGACAGCCCTTTACCCTCGGAAATGGACCAGGAAATGAGTGCTCCAAAAGAAGCCGCTTCTCCTGCTCCATCCTCCTCGAATCTTATTGATAAAGATTTGGGCCTTTAATCACTCGATCATTAACCCCTATTTCTACTATGTCTAGCGACAAACTGCCGATCGATTTTAATGGCATTGCCATTTCGGTCGCATCTCCGGAAGAAATTTTATCCTGGTCTCACGGCGAAGTAAAAAAGCCGGAAACGATCAATTACAGAACTCAAAAACCGGAACGGGATGGTTTATTTTGTGAAAAAATATTTGGTCCGACAAAAAACTGGGAATGTTATTGCGGAAAATACAAACGAATCCGTTATAAAGGAGTTATTTGTGAAAAATGTGGAGTGGAAGTCACTCGATCTATTGTACGACGAGAAAGAATGGGGCATATCAAATTGGCCGTACCGGTGACTCATATCTGGTTCCTTCGCTCCACCCCGAGTCGAATTGGTCTCTTGCTGGATCTTCCGGTAAAAACCTTGGAGCAGGTGGTATACTTTGCGGCTTACGTCGTAACGGAAGTGAATGACAAAGCAAAGGAAGAAACCTTTGAACAGTTGAAAGAAGAATTTCAATCCTACAAGCAAAAAATCCAAAAAGAATTCAAGGAAAAATTCAGCGGAGTTAAGGATGAAAAAGAACGTCAAAAAATAGAAAAAGAAATGGCGGGAAGTGTGGAGGATCTCACCGAACAGCACAATGTGGCAAAAGACGAACTCAATTCCATAAAAATCGGGCAAGTTTTCAGTGAATTGAATTACCGAGAAATGTCAATGAAGTTCGGACATGTGTTCAAGGCTGGAACCGGAGCGGAATCGTTACGTGATGTCATCAAAAACCTCGATCTCGCCAAACTGAAAGAAGAAATCGAAGTCACACTGAAAAAAAGCAGCGGCCAAAAGCATAAAAAAATCATCAAACGCTTGAAACTCATCGGAAGTTTCATGAAAGCCAAGATCAAGCCGGAATGGATGGTTTTAACGGTATTGCCCGTTATTCCACCCGACTTGCGCCCGATGGTTCAATTGGACGGAGGTCGTTTTGCCGCTTCGGATCTCAACGATCTGTACCGTCGCGTCATCAATCGAAACAACCGATTGAAAAGATTGATGTCGATCGGAGCCCCTGAAGTGATCTGCCGCAATGAAAAACGTATGCTTCAAGAAGCGGTGGATGCACTTTTGAACAACAGTGCCCGTCAAAGTCGCGCGGTTTTCAATTCGGGAGATAAGCGAAAGCTCCGCTCTCTTTCCGATATGTTGAAAGGAAAACAGGGACGCTTCCGTCAAAACTTACTTGGAAAACGTGTGGACTACTCCGGTCGTTCCGTGATTGTGGTGGGACCAAAACTCCGGCTGCATCAATGCGGACTGCCAAAGACCATGGCGCTTGAGCTGTTCAAGCCCTTCGTTATTGGTCGTTTGATTGCCGAAGGCTACGCGCACAACATCAAAAATGCCGAACGATTGATCACGGGAAACAAACGAGAAGTATGGGATATCCTTGAAGAAATCACCAAAGATCACTACGTGCTCTTGAACCGTGCGCCTACCCTTCACCGTTTGGGAATACAATCATTTCAGCCGGTATTGGTCGAGGGTAAAGCCATCATGGTTCATCCCCTGGTATGTGCCGCCTTCAATGCGGACTTCGATGGAGATCAAATGGCCGTTCACGTTCCGCTTTCTAAAAAGGCTCAAGAAGAAGCGCAAGGCCTCATGCTTTCCGCCAATAACCTTCTCAAACCTTCCGCAGGAGAACCTATTGTGAGTCCTACGCAGGACATGGTGCTGGGATGTTACTTCCTAACCCAAGTCCATGCCGGAAAAACGGGCGAAGGAATGGTTTTTTCCGACGAAAAAGAAGCTTTAACGGCGCACGAACTGGGCTATGTGCAGTTGCAAGCGATCATCAAAGTACGGGTCAATGGAGAAATCATTGAAACCTCGGTTGGGCGTTTGATCTTTAATGAAATCCTGCCGGAAGGACTCCCCTACATCAATAAAGCGGTCACCAAAAAAGTTCTCCTGGAGATCATTGAAGATTCCTACAATGCCCTCGGAACCGAAGTCACGGCCTACGCGTGCGATGCCATCAAAAAAGTAGGATTTGAGTACGCCACCAAATCGGGAATCTCGATTGCGGCAGCAGACATGGTCATCCCCAAAGAAAAGGGGAAAATAATTGAAATTGCTTCCGAAGTGGTGAAAACGATCAACAATCAATATTGGAAAGGATTGGTCACCGAACGGGAACGATACCATCAAACCATTAAAATATGGGCGGGTGCCAAATCGGAAATTGCCAGTTATCTGGTCAACAGTTTCTCGGAAGAAAATGATATTCTTTACTCTGTTGCCTCCGGAGCCCGTGGTAACTGGGGACAAATCACTCAGCTTTGCGGAATGAAAGGACTCGTCGCCAATCCCGCAGGAGAAACGATCGAATTGCCGATCAAATCCAACTTCAAAGAAGGATTTAGTATTCTTGAATACTTTATTGCAACCCATGGAGGCCGAAAAGGAAAATCGGATACCGCGCTCAAAACCGCGGAAGCCGGATACCTCACTCGCCGTTTGGTGGATGCCGTACAAGATTTGGTCATCAAGGAAAAAGATTGTGGATCCGAAGAAGAACTTTTTGTGAGCCGAGAACAAAGTGAACGCATCGGAGAAGAGTTCGGTCGACGCATTTACGGTCGTGTATTGGCACGAGATTTGATTGATTCAAGCAAAAAAGTAGTGGCCAAACGAAATACGGAAATCGAAAAAGCACTCATCCGAAAAATTGAGGAACTTAAAATCAACGAAGTGTATGTTCGTGGCGTAATGAGCTGCCGAACAAGAAACGGAATTTGTCAGATGTGTTACGGCAGAGATCTGGGAACCAACAAACCCGTAGAACCGGGTACGGCGGTTGGAATTATTGCGGCCCAAAGTATCGGTGAACCGGGAACGCAGTTGACCATGAGAACCTTCCACATGGGAGGTGTGGCGGAAGGAAGCGACATCACTCAGGGTTTAACGCGCGTGGAAGAATTAGTGGAAGCTCGCCCCCCAAAAGCTCCCGCCATTCTGGTGAAACACAAAGGGCATGCCAAAGTGGTCCGCAAAGGTAAGTTCACTGAAATCTCAATCATTAGCGATGAAGCCGTTGAAAAAGCTTACATGCTTCCGGAGGGAGCAACCGTCAACTTTAAAGTGAAAGCTTCGTTCAAGGCAAAAGATGTATTAGCAGAAAATCCTCAAAATAAAATGACCGTCAAGGCCGAAGAAAATGGCGTCATTGTTAAGATTGAAAAGGATAAAATCATCATTGTCAGCGATGAAGCCGTAGAGGAATTATACAAAATTCCGGCCGAACGCTCGGTCATGGTTAAAAATGATGAATTGGTTTACCCGGGACAGGGACTCAGTAGCGGCCACAAAAATTTGCGTGAATTGATGGTCTTGGTCGGAATCAACGAAACCCAACGTTACATTCTGGATGAAGTTCAAGGAATCTATGCGTCACAGGGACAAAAAATCAATGATAAACACATTGAAATTATTGTACGGCAGATGTTCTCAAAAGTACGCATTCAGGATACCAACGATACGGAATTCCTACCGGGCGAACTGGTGGACTTGATTGTGTTCTCGGAAGCCAATGAAAAAGCGAAAAAAGCAGGTGGTAAAGAAGCCACAGGAGAGCGTTTACTGCTCGGACTGACTCGGCTCTCTCTAACCACCGATAGCTGGCTTTCCGCCGCATCGTTCCAAGAAACCATCCGTGTTCTCGTGGAAGCGGCAACCACCAAGAAAATCGATTACCTGGAAGGATTGAAGGAAAATGTCATCATCGGAAAACTAATTCCGGCAGGTGCCACCTACCGTCGTATGCACCATATTCAGGAAGTGAATGCCGAAAACTAGACCGTATAATGAAAAAAACCTTGCATCTCATCTAAAAATCGATTAAATTCCATCCACAACTAATTGAATATTCATGCCAACCATTAACCAACTCGTCCGAAAAAGTCGCCAAACTCCGAAGCGAAAAAGTAAATCGCCTGCACTTCAGAGAATATTCAACACTTTAAAAAATCGTTCTCTTTCATTGGGATGTCCTCAAAAAAGAGGAGTTTGTGTGAAAGTCACCACCATGACCCCTAAAAAACCGAACTCTGCGCTCCGTAAAATTGCCCGTGTTCGCCTCACCAATGGAATGGAAGTGAATGCGTACATTCCCGGTGAAGGTCACAACTTACAGGAACACTCGGTGGTATTGATCCGTGGAGGAAGAGTAAAAGATCTTCCTGGTGTCCGCTACCATATTGTTCGGGGCACACTCGATACGCAAGGGGTGGCCAATCGCAAACAGGGAAGATCGCTTTATGGAGCTAAAACACCGAAAGCTAAATAATTTCTTTACGTCATAAATCTTACTCGCATGAACCGACGCACCGCCACTCACGTACCGGAGGGATCCACTCCCCTTCAAGAAAAATTCGTAAACTACATCATGCAGCAGGGCAAAAAAAGTATTGCTCGTCGTATTTTCAAAGACACCATGATGGAGATCCAAAAGAAGGGGCATGCCAATCCTGAACTTCTTTTTGAAAAAGCCATTGAAAATGTGCAACCCACCATGGAGGTTCGGCCGAAACGAATTGGGGGAGCGGTCTATCAAATCCCAATGGAAGTAAAAACCAATCGACGCATCATGCTTTCCTTTCGCTGGATTTTAGGTGCGGCACGCAAGGGGAAAGGAGCACCAATGTCAGTTAAATTAGCACGGGAACTCATGGAAGGAGCCGAAGGCACGGGCTACGCCATGAAGAAAAAAGAGGATACCCACAAGATGGCCGAATCCAACAAAGCATTCGCTCACTACGCACGATACTAAAAAGTATTGGAATCACAACTTGCACTACCAAAAGCCCACTCGAAAAAGTGGGTTTTTTCTAAAAAATGGTGATCCAATCGGAATTCAAATTTTAAACGGCCTATTAGGAGCTATTTTCTATGGCTTCCCTGTTAGCCAACAGCTCCCCCAAGACATTTCCCTAAATAAAAACACAATTTACAGATAATCAGAGGGCATTCCACCCTCTTTTTCTTTGTATTGCAAGAAACATCGGTTAAAATGGATTAAATTCAAAAAAATCTTTTAGTATTTCCGATTTAACCTTCCTCTTCATGTCCAAATCCAAAAATAGATTAATCCTATTAGCCTTCATCGTCGGCCTTATAAGCTTATCCTTTTTAGGATGCCTAAAAAGCGGAAAACTTTCGGAAGTGGAATACAACAACGCCATCGTTGAAAAGCTCAATCTAACTTCGGGCGCCATTGAAGAAACCACAACAACCTACGATAATAGTATTCCCAATATTGTGACGGAAGATTCAGAGATTGATGCCACCTCGTTACAAACAACAAGTCAATCCGCGGCAGAAAAAATTGCGTTATCGGAGGAGGTGCTTACCCTAAAAAGCAAAAATAGCGACCAAGAGGAAGCCGTAAAAAGTGAATTTCAAAACTATCTTGCGTTAGCCGAAGAATACTTGAAAGCCTATGATGAGATGCTAACCTATTACTCGGCCAACACTTTCAAAGAAAATCTGGATGATGTAGCGACCTACGACGAAAAACTTCACATCCAATACAACAAATTCATTGAATCCAACAATAAACTGGTGGATATTTTGGCCGATTACGTCGAGTAAAAGGGGTTAAATTTTCCAATGACAATAGGTCAAAAATGAAAAACAGGGTTCAGGCACCTGTTCCATTTTTTAGCACTCAAAAGCATAGGTTTGGCATTTAGCGTTCGCTGGAGCATTGAAACTAGCTTTTTAAATAAGGCCTATTTCGAATTTCAAGCTCTCTCAATTCAGGGTAAGTTTATTGACCAATAATTTTATTTATGTTATTATAATAAAATTTAGAATATTAATGATTTAATCCAAGTCATCATGGCCATAAAAACTCCTGATTCAGAAGAATATCGAGATAGAAGTAAAACCCTTCCCGAAATACCTGATAACGATACCGTTAATAAAGAGCGGAAAAGATTGATTGGATACCCTCCATTGTCCCTTCCGCTGTCGTTCAAGGGATGTTTGGTGATCCTGAATTAAAAAAGAAAATCTATTTAAAAGGAAAAGAATGGGCGACAGGGAAAGATGATCGAAGGATTGCGCGAATCGCTGGCTGGGCCATATTAGCGGCATCGGCCAACACAGAGGAAGAAAGAGCAGAAGCGTATGGGATTGTAATGGGTAAAATGGATACTCCACACATTGATATGGCGGCCAATGTAAAAATTGCAGCGGCAATTTTAGCCAATGAAGCCCAAAAACAAGAGCTCTACCGTATGTCTTCCGAAGAACATGAAAAAACTCAGTATTGGGATATCCACGGAGGAGCTCTTATTGCAATGGCTATCACCGCTCCCACAGGAGAAGAACGATCTAAAATTTATCAAATCGCCAACGAGCGATTGAAAAAAGGATACAATCATCGATACACCAAAAAAGACATGCTTGTGATGGCATTAACGGCACAAACCGAAGAAGAAAAAAATAAAGCCTTTAAACTAGCGGAAGAATATAGTGATACAAAAAAATACCACAACTTCGTGAATGGATGGGCCAATATTTCATTGGGAATTTTGGGAAGCAAGGATAGAGACCTTGCCATCAAGAGCGTTGCTGCCCTCATAGAACAAAATGATTAAGGGCGCATTTTCCCTGCCCCTTTAACTCGCTAAAAGCTACTAGCCAAGCCGGCTTGACTTTGAAGTATGAGTCTCTATAATTTGCCAGAACGTATTCGAGATCTAACAATGAGATGACTTTTGCAGGATTTTTGTGTCAGGCTAGGCGCGACGACGAAACCCTATCAATAAAACGATAAGGTAAGGAGGCGCAACAACGCATGACGCAAAAAGACAAAAAAGCCACTCAATGGGAGATCTCGAATACGTTCTAAGCTTATTCCTTGAGTCAAATAACCCACTTCAAATGTCAGACGACCACATTAGCGATCTTACCAAACTACGCAATATCGGAATTTGTGCCCATATTGACGCCGGAAAAACAACGACAACGGAACGTGTTCTTTTCTATACCGGAAAAAGTCATAAAATCGGAGAAGTACACGAAGGAGCCGCCACCATGGACTGGATGGAACAAGAACAAGAACGTGGAATCACGATCACTTCCGCCTGCACCACATGTTACTGGACTCCAACCCATCCGGGGTCGGTGAAACATCGTATCAACATCATCGATACTCCGGGACACGTGGACTTCACCGTTGAAGTGGAACGTTCCCTGCGCGTACTCGATGGAGCCGTGGTGCTATTTGATGGATCCCAAGGAGTGGAACCTCAATCCGAAACCGTCTGGAGACAAGCAGACAAATACAATGTGCCTCGCATCGCCTTTGCGAACAAAATGGATAAAACCGGAGGAGATTTTTACATGACCCTCACCTCGATTCATGAACGGTTGAATAAGAATGCCGTTGCGGTGCAACTTCCGATCGGAGAAGAAAGCAACTTCAGTGGAATCATCGATATTATCGAACGCAAGGCGTATAAATTTGAAGGAAAATTCGGAGAAATCATCGTGGACATTGAAATTCCGGAAGACATGAAAGCTAAAGTGGAAGAGTACCGACACATCCTGGTGGAAAAAGTCGCGGAACAGGACGAGCAACTCATGGAGAAATACCTCAACGAAGAAGAAATATCGATCACTGAAATTAAAAAAGTTCTTCGAAAAGCCACCATTGACGTTCGCCTTATTCCTGTTTTTTGTGGAACCGCACTTCAAAACATGGGAGTTCAATTGGTCTTGGACGGAGTCGTGGACTACCTCCCCTCTCCTTTGGATATTGAAGCCGTGACCGGAATAAATCCCGACACCGATCAAGAAGAAAAACGAGCAGCGAAAAATGACGCCCCTTTCTCGGCACTGGCCTTTAAAATCGCCACCGACCCCTTCATTGGTAAGCTGTGTTTCTTCCGAGTTTATTCGGGAACACTCCAAGCCGGAAGCTATGTGTACAACTCGACCACGGGTGAAAAAGAACGTATCAGTCGATTGGTTCAAATGCACGCCAACTCAAGGGAAGAAATCAAAGAAGTCCAAGCCGGAGATATTGCCGCCGCCGTGGGTTTAAAAAGAACTTTTACGGGACATACGCTTTGCGAAGAGGGTAAACCTATCGTTTTGGAAGCGATCGAATTCCCCGAACCCGTGATCTCGATCGCCATTGAACCGAAAACAAAGGCCGATCAAGAAAAAATGGGAATCGCCCTCCAAAAACTATCCGAAGAAGATCCCACCTTCCGGGTTCATACGGATGAAGAAACCGGACAAACCATCATCGCGGGAATGGGAGAACTTCATTTGGATATCATTGTGGACCGCATGCGTCGCGAATTCAAAGTCGAAGCCAATGTCGGTAAACCTCAAGTGGCCTACCGAGAAACGATTCAAAAAGAAGTGGAAGAGGAAGAAAAGTACGCCAAACAAACCGGTGGTCGTGGTCAATTCGGACACGTTCTCATGCGTGTAGGCCCCAATGAAACCGGAAAAGGATTCGAATTCATCAATGCGGTGGTGGGAGGTAAAATTCCTCGAGAGTTCATTCCCGCCGTTGAAAAAGGAGTTACGGAAGCACTCACCCGCGGAATCATTGCCGGATATCCGGTGGTGGACGTCAAAGTCGAACTCTACGATGGGTCGTACCATGATGTGGACTCCTCCGAAATGGCGTTCAAAATTGCAGGATCGATCTGTTTCCAAAATGCCGCTAAAAAAGCGAGTCCTATCTTGCTTGAACCCATAATGATGGTGGAATCCATTACTCCCGAAAACTACATGGGAGATGTGATGGGAGACCTCAATTCCCGCCGAGGACAAATTCAAGAAATGGGCGATCGTGGAACGGCTAAATTCGTTCGCGCCAAAGTGCCTTTGGCGGAAATGTTCGGCTATGCCACCGACCTTCGTTCCATGACCCAAGGACGTGCCAACTACAGCATGGAGTTCGCCAGCTATGAAAAAGCACCGAACAACATCGTAGAAAAAGTCAAAGAAGAACGAGGGATAAAGAGCTAAATTTAAAAGGGGGAAGCCTTCCCTCTTTCTGTACTTTTTTTCTTGCAACGAAAAGGCAATTCATTTATAGTCGTTGCGCGCTTATTCTAAACATTTAATATCATAACCCAACAGCAATGGCAGACCTTTTCCAACGTACCAAGCCTCACGTTAATGTGGGAACCATTGGACACGTCGACCATGGTAAGACGACTCTAACCGCCGCCATGACGATTGCCGCCAATAAACTTTTCCCAGGAGGAGTAAACAAAGCGGTCACCTACGATCAAATCGATAACGCTCCGGAAGAACGTGCCCGTGGTATCACCATTGCCACTTCTCACCAGGAGTATGAAACCGCTAAGCGTCACTACGCTCACGTTGACTGTCCAGGTCACGCCGATTACATCAAAAACATGATCACCGGTGCGGCTCAAATGGACGGCGCCATCCTTGTAGTTTCTGCCGCTGATGGACCTATGCCTCAAACTCGGGAACACATCCTCTTGGCTCGCCAAGTGATGGTCCCTTCCATCGTGGTCTTTATGAACAAAATGGATATGGCCGATCCGGATATTGCCGAACTATCCGAAATGGAAGTACGCGAATTGCTCACCAAATACGGATTCCCCGGAGACGATGTACCTATCATCAAGGGTTCCGCCCTCAAAGTGGTTGAAAACCCAGACAGCGAAGAGGCGCTCAAACCAATGCGCGAACTGTTCGAAGCACTCGACAATTACATCCCAGATCCCATTCGTGAACTCGACAAACCTTTCCTTATGCCAGTGGAAGACGTGTTCTCAATCAAAGGTCGTGGAACGGTTGCCACGGGTCGTATCGAACAAGGTGTGGTCAAAATCAACGAAGAAGTTGAAATCGTGGGAGTAAAAGACACTCGAAAAGTGATCGTCACGGGAGTTGAAATGTTCAAAAAACAATTGGATCAAGGACAAGCCGGAGACAACGTGGGTCTCTTGCTCCGAGGAATTGAACGTGAAGAAATTGAACGTGGACAAGTTATCTGTAAACCGGGATCCATCACTCCTCATACGGAGTTCGATTCCGAGGTATACGTCTTGGCCAAAGAAGAAGGAGGACGACACACGCCTTTCTTCAAAGGGTACAAACCTCAATTCTACATCCGAACCACGGATGTAACCGGAACCATCGAACTTCCTGAAGGAGTTGAAATGGTGATGCCTGGAGACAACATCAAGATGAAAGTCATGTTGGGAGCCAGCATCGCGTTGACCGAAGGAACTCGGTTCGCCATCCGTGAAGGAGGTCGTACCGTTGGAGCCGGAGTCGTCACCAAGATCTTGAAATAGTTCGAGCTTAAAGACAAACATTAAAACCGCCTTTTACCTGAAATAGGAAAGAAGGCGGTTTTTTTTATACGACTCCATCAAATTTCCAATAAATATGAAACTCCGTAGAATGGCGAGGCCATTCCAGTAAACGACCAGAAAAAATAGAAAAATACTGTCTGCCATCAAAAAATAGCCTCACATATTGACCTTCTTGTATTCCATAAACAGAAAACGTTCCGGGATTGATTGATCTTAATCGAACGCCATTCATGAATTCGGGGGGGAAAGGTCCATTAAAAGGAACAGGTTTTACTCTAGAAATATAATCACCAAGGGTTGCTGAAACCTCCCGCACAAATTGAACCAATTCCTCGGAAGTGGAAATCTGAGCCAACGCTTGGTCGAAACAACCTGTTTCTCTAAGAAAGTTCTCAAAAGAAACATCGCTTTCAATAGGTGAATTGACAATCATTTCTTCTAAAGATTTTCCAGGGTCGCCATCAAGGGCCATAGGCTATGCTTAATATATGAATGACTGTAATCGTGACATGCAAAGGGGTCAAGCGGTTGGAACGATGGAGTCACCAAGATCTTAAAATAAGATCACATTCAAATGGATTGGCTGAGAAGAAGCTGGGCTATTTTTTTGAATTGAATTGGAGATTAAAAATACACCTTGCGGCTTTGTAACTCTTCAACCATAGCTCTAAAAAAGGCGGGCTTTTCGTTCCAATTCTCTTCCCTTGAGTTTCGAACCCAATCGATCAAATCTTGTGTGTCATAATCTCGTACTTGGTCCCTCGACTTCGTGAGCGAATAAGGAGAGACACGAAGCGAGAGTATTTTTTAAAACGTGGGTGATAATAAAAATCCCGATATATCTGGCGGAAAACCCGGAGAAGAAGGCAAAGATCGAGATAAAAAAGATTGCAATACACCAAGCATTTCATCGGATTCAGGGAACTCAGGACGATCCTCTCGTTTGGTATAGGTTGGCTCAGCGTTAGGAATTTCTTCGGGCTCATCAAGACGTTTCTTGGTTCTGAAATCAATAACTTTTCCCATAATGCGTTAATTTATAATAATAAAAGGTTGATTTATAAATGATAGCCGCAAAAGGGTCAAGAAAAATGCAAAAAAAATCTCGTCGCGCGGCGTAAAACGGCTCATGCTCCATTGACTTTATAAATATATTCCGCTAAAAAGCTTACACAACAAAATGAATCCTTTGCTTTTAAAGTATTCCTCGCCCTTCGCCTCACCGCGTAGGAGCGGGACACCTCGACACACAAAAAATGACACTCGGCTACTGCGAGCTGTCAGGTGATTCTCAAAAAGAATACCACCAACTGTATCGAGGCAACTCGGTCGATTTATCAATTCGCATTCATCATTTTTTAACCTCATTTCCAAAATGGCCACCAAAAAAGGAGAAGGCAAAGCCGGAAAATCCACGGCGGGCAAACAACGCATTCGCATCAAAATCAAAGCATTCGATCATAAGGTCATCGATGACACGACTAAAATGATCATTGAAACGGCGGAACGGAGTGGGGCCATTATTTCCGGACCGATTCCCCTACCGACTCACATCGAAAAATTCACGGTCAATAAATCCACCTTCGTTCACAAAAAATCACGTGAACAGTTCGAAATTCGAACGCACAAACGATTGATCGACATCACCGACAGTACACCCAAAACCATCGAATCCCTCACCACGCTCAGCCTTCCAGCCGGGGTGGACATTGAAATCAAAATGATCACGGAGTAAAACAATGGGTGTCTACAGGTTTTAATTTTAACTTCCAGCCCATGAATTCACATCTCAATAATGCGCTCAGGGAACTAAAATCAGCAGGCGCACAGGGCTTACCCAGTAGCGAGTCGGTTGAAAAAGCAACCAATGGAAAAAAATGGAGTGGGAAAAAGGCCAATGAAGAGGAATGGGAACTCGTCAAAAACAACAACGAGAGCTACAACTGCCGTTGCTAGAATAAAATGATTCACAAGAGTCATAAAAATAGATCATGCTTGACATGGTCTATTTTTTATATTTAAATAAAATCCATCATTTTCTAAAAAACACTATGGCACAAACAAACGAAGAAATGAGCCAACCGGAAGTGTCGAAATTGACCGCGCACTTCTTGGAGTTAATGGATGACGACTATGCTCAGCAACAATGGGAAAGAAGGAGTAGGAGCGAAACGGCCATGAAGGCTTTTATTCTTGAAAACCTTTGTCCGAACAGCGAAAAATTAACACATCTGTACGAACAGATGATTGGAAATCAAATTTTATTTGAATTGAAACAAGCCCGGAAAAAAAACATACTCGAGCTATTGGAAAGAAAAACTCCTCTTGAATTGAGATCGTTGAGCAAGTCGGTCGAGCTGTTGGAGCCCTTTAGTGAAAACCCCTTCAAGGAGGATATGGCCAATCCCCTCCTTGAAGCCATCGCAAAAACACAACCCAAGCCGAACGAATCAAAAAAGTCTAACCCCATAACGGAAAAAGAGATGAAAGAGGTGGTCGCATCAAACCTATTTTCCAGCATAGAAGAAGCAATCGCACTCTATTTTAAAATTTTACAATACCAATCCCCCAAACAATACAACCGCCTCATGCATATGGATGAAGCACAGTTGGAATGGTGGTATAAGCAAGGCGGAGTCTATCAAGAAGTGAGAATGTTGCGACTTGTAAAAGAAGAACCCCAAAAACCAAGTCAAACCCCTTCGCCCGAAGTGGAATCCCCTCAAAGGGACCGCCGCCCCCCAGCCTCCTCCGGTCAAAAAAGAAGAGAAGCACCAAAGGCGACCATGGCGGATTGGAATCGTGCATTTGAAAAAGCCTCACAAGATGCCAATCAAGAACTTGAAGCCGCGAGAAAGAGAGTAGAATCAGCAGAAAAAAATCTAGGACGAGCAATAAACGATGTGCTCCACGAATTAGAAAACGAAAAAAGACGCACAGAAGCCCTTGAAGAAAAGTTGTCTCGTGGAATAGAAGTGCTTGAGGTAGGCCTCTCGCAAGTGGAAGAACAGGTTTCCCGTGGGATGAAAGCGGCGGAAGAAGGCGTTTCGCAGGGAATTCAAATTCTCGAAAAAACCGTTGCCCCGCAACTGGAAAGAGCAGCCAGCTTAGGAAGAAAAGCACTTGGATGGCTCGAAAAAAGGGTGAATAAGCAAGGAAAATAACTCACTGCAATCTGTAAATAAAAAAGAATGAAAAAGGCTTGACTGTGAAAAATGAAATCGCTAATCTAGTCGGGCTTACAAATTTGTTATTCCACCGCGATGCGGCGGAGAAAGTCGAGGTCAGGAGGAATTCATTCTCTCCGCTACGATCAAAGCTTTCCATTATTAACCTCTTCCACCAATGCCGGGAATTCTAGGCAAAAAAATTGGAATGACACGTCTCATTCAAGACGACGGTCGCGTGATCCCCTTGACGGTGGTCCAGTGTGAACCCAACCAGGTCACGCAGGTCAAAACCACTGAAAAAGACGGATATCCGGCGGTAGTCTTGGGATTTGGCTCGTTCCAAAAACCAAAAAAGACAAGACCTTTCCGTTTTCAACGGGAATTCAAGCTCATTGACGTTAATGGAGAAATGAAAAAGGGAGACGAAGTCAAAGTCGACATCTTTGAAGACGGAGAGGAAGTAAAGGTAACCGCCTTCTCGAAGGGGAAAGGGTTTGCCGGTGTTATCAAGCGTCACCATTTCCGCAGTGGACCATCTAGTCACGGTTCTCATCACCACAGAGAGCCCGGCTCGATCGGTATGTGTGCCAAACCGGGACGTGTATTAAAAGGAAAGCGGATGCCGGGGCACATGGGTAACGAAAAAGTAACCCTTGGTTATGCAAAAGTTGTTTATGTGAATCTAGAAAAGAATCTTGTCGGGATCAAGGGGCCAATTCCGGGAGGGAATGGCGAACTGGTCATCATACGCAAAAAATCCAAATAATCTATTTCATTCAACGTTTCCAGATCATGAAAGCTCACGTATACACTCAAACCGGTGAAGACAAAGGAGAAATAGATCTCAATCCAGAAATCTTTGGAATAAAAATGAATAAAGGATTGGTTCACGACTACCTTCTTTTGCAGCAAGCCAACCTAAGACGCCCCATCGCTCACACCAAGACCCCGGGCGAAGTGAGTGGTACAGGAAAGAAGCCGCACAAGCAAAAGGGGACGGGGAAGGCCCGCCTCGGATCAAAGCGAAGTGTGCAACAAAGGGGTGGTGGTGTGGTTCATGGACCAAGGAGTAATCGAAATTTCTCTGTGATGATGCCTCAAAAACAACGACGAAAAGCACTATTCTGTTTGTTGTCCGACAAAGCAAGGAATACTGAAATTATCGTCCTGGAAAGTTATGACAATAAAAAAATAGGAACCAAGGACTTTGCGGAAATGCTTAAAAAGCTTCCGATTGAACGAAATTCCCTTGTGGTTATTGCGGAAAAAAATGAAATCATTCAAAAATCATCTCGAAACTTAAGTCGTTCGAAAACCATTCTTGCCAACTACCTAAATCCAAAAGATTTACTGGGCTACAAGACCCTGGTTGTATTGAAGGACTCTCTGGAGAAAATAGAAGAAGTGTTCCTTAAGAAGAAAACTAAAGTCTCTTAATTTATTGCCCAATGAATTTCAATCATTTCATCATCAAACCGGTTGTGACGGAAAAAAGCAGCCAAGCCTGGGAAAATGGAAAATACACCTTCGTGGTGAGTAACGATGCAAACAAGGTGGCTATCAAAAATGCCATCCGTGAAATATACGGTGTTAGAGTAGTTGATGTAAATGTTCGCCCTACGCCACAAAAAGTGCGCATCGTGGGACGAGGTCGAGAAATCGTAAAAAGAAAAGCCGTTAAGAAGGCAACGATCACTCTGGAGCCCGGTATAAAATTGGACTTCTATAAATTTCAAAAATAACTCAAGTAATTCTTCTATCTTAAAACCATGGGAATCAAAAAAGTTAAAGGTACAACTCCAGCGAGGCGACAAATGAGTGTTTCGACATTCGAAGAAGTGACTGCAAAAAAGCCATTGCAACGCTTATTGTTAACAAAAAAAAGGGGTTCCGGCCGAAACAATACCGGACGCATCACGGTTCGTCATCGAGGGGGTGGGTCCAAGACTCACTACCGCATGGTGGACTTTAAGCAAACCGACAACCTCGGTGTTGAGGGCCGTGTGGCTTCGGTTGAATATGATCCCAATCGAAATGCCTACATTATCTTAGTGAACTACAAAAATGGCGACAAGCGCTACCATCTTGCTCCAGAGAAAATCGGCGTAAATGATCATGTGATTACAGATCATAAAACGAAGATTAAAACCGGAAATCGATGTTTGATCGAAAATATCCCCGTTGGATTTACGATCTATAATATAGAATTACAAAAAGGAAAAGGTGGTCAAATCGTAAGAAGTGCCGGAACGAGTGCCAAATTAGTTTCCCTTGAAGGGGAAATGGCCCAAGTCGAGCTCCCTTCTAAGGAAGTACGCTTTATTCCAAAGGGAAATTTTGCTTCCATTGGAGTGGTGAGTAATTCCGATTTCTCCAATATCAAATGGGGTAAGGCCGGAAGAACTCGCCAAAGAGGACGACGCCCACAAGTTCGTGGTAAAGTAATGAACCCGGTAGACCATCCACATGGTGGAGGTGAAGGACGTAATTCAATTGGTCTTAAATATCCGAAGACGCCATGGGGATTACCTGCTCTGGGGGTGAAAACACGAAAACGAAAAGCAAGAACCAATATTTACCGCATCCGCGATCGCAAGGGGAAAAACTTTATCAAAACCACTTAGTATCCCCTCTTCACATTAACCCACTTTCTAATGTCTAGAAGTTCAAAAAAGGGACCGTACATCGATGAAAAGATCTTGAAAAAGGTCCGTAATCTGAATGAAACGAGTCAAAAAAGAATCATCAAGGTATGGACTCGAGCCTGTGTGATTACGCCTGAATTCGTTGGACACACCTTCGGGGTCCATAACGGAAAGGAGCACATCCCCGTATTCGTCAACGAGCAAATGATTGGACATCGCCTGGGAGAATTTGCTCCCACTCGAAAATTCAAAGGTCATGGAGGTAAAATGGCCAAAACTCAAGGGAAATCGGCCTAAATTCCTCACTCTAAACGCTAAATCAACCCATTACTCATGATTGCTCATCTCCGAAAAATTCGAATCTCTCCCAAAAAAATGAACCTTGTTGCAGGATTGGTTCGTCAGAAAAGGGTGAAGGACGCACTGGCAATCCTTAAGTTTACCCCCAAGAAGGCAGCACAAATATTGGGAAAAGTGGTGCAATCGGCCGGAGCCAATGCGCAAAACAACTTCAAGCAAGACATGGAAACGCTAATCGTGAAAGAAATTATCGTTAATGATGGACCGACCTACAAACGATTCCAACCGGTATCCCGTGGTCGCTCTCACCCTATCTTGAAACGAACCAGTCACATCACGGTAAAAGTTGAAGCCGGGGCCACATTGATTGAAAAAAGATCCGCAAAGCCCAAGAAAGAAGTAAAAACCAAAAAACCAAAAGCGGAATAATTACTCTTATTACTTTTCTAGCCACTCCATCGAATGGGACAAAAAGTTAATCCAAAAGGACTACGCCTCGGCATCATACGAACATGGGACTCCAACTGGTTTGCACCAAAAGCCCAGTACAAAAGATTGCTGCATGAGGATATTCAAATACGAGATTTTGTCCGCAAACATTTCAAGGAGGGGTACATCGCCAAAATTGAAATACTACGAGATGCAAATCGCACAACGCTGATCATCCATACTTCCAGGCCGGGAACTGTGATTGGTCGCCAGGGAGAAGGAATTGAAAAATTTCAGGAAATATTGGAAGGAATGTTCAGACAACAAAAATTCAGCATTTCAGTCAAAGAGATTAAAAACCCGGACTTGGACGCCTACATTGTGGCCGAAAGTATAACCAAGCAGATTGCCCGCCGTGTCTCGTATCGCAGAGCGGTAAAGACAGCCATTCAAAGAGGAATGGAAAACGGGGCCAAAGGAATTAAAATTGGAGTAAAGGGACGTCTGAATGGAGTGGAAATCGCTCGCGCAGAAACCACCTCGGAAGGAAAAATCCCGCTTCACACCCTACGTGCCAATGTGGATTATGCTTACGTCCCCGCTCAGACTACCTATGGAGTGATTGGGGTTAAGGTGTGGATCTACAAAGGAGAAGTGTTCAATAAATTATCAGATATGATGGCGGCCAACGCCAAAAACCAAGCCAACGAATAAACGCACCTAATATTACTCATCATGTTAATACCCAAGAAGCAAAAATTTAGAAAGACATTCCGTGGGCGCAATGCGCTCAAGGGAAAGGCAACAAAAGGAACGAAGCTCAGCTTCGGCGAATACGGGCTCAAAGCGACGGATGCCGCCGAAATCACGTCTCGTCAGATTGAAGCCGCTCGTCGCGCCATGACACGCCATGTGAAACGAGGAGGACGGATCTGGATTCGCATCTTCCCGCATGTACCTTTGACGCGAAAACCGGCGGAAGTACGCATGGGTAGCGGAAAAGGTTCGGTGGACCACTATGTGGCACGCATCAAGCCCGGCACCATTCTGTTTGAAATGGGAGGACTGGATGAGCTCACCGCTAGACAAGCTATTCGTTTAGCAGGATACAAACTCCCGGTAAAAACAAGATTTGTTTCTAGCAACACTCTATAACATCCGAAATCATGCTTACCCTCAATGAATTACGAAAACTAGAAATGCCCGGACTGGAAACGGAACTTAAAAAGGCAAAGATGGCCCAATTGGGCGCTGAAATGTCTCTGCGGATGAAGCAAAGCAAAGAAACGCACCTTGGAAGAAAGCAAGGAAAATACGTGGCTCGAATCCTGACGGTAAAAAATGAATTGCAAAAAGAAGATAAAAACGCTAAAAATCTTTCGCACACTAAAAACTAGTTCATACACTGTAATTTAATTCTCATGCGAAGCAAAAACGGAATCGTCATCAGTGCCAAAAACGACAAAACCATCGTCGTACGGGTGGATATGTATAAGGCTCACCCTAAATACAAGAAACGATATCGTACCTCAACAAAATTCCATGCGCACGATGAAGGCAATCAATACAAAGAAGGCGATACGGTAACGATCTACGAATCACGCCCCCTCAGCCGAATGAAGCGATGGAATGTCGAAAAACCTTCAACTTCACCCGAAACTCAATCTTAATATCTCTTACTGTTTCTCTAGCCCAATCTCATGATTCAAGTTCAAACTCGCCTGAAGGTGGCAGACAATACCGGTGCTAAAGAAGTGATGTGCATCAAAGTCCTTGGAGGCTCCAAAAGGCGCTATGCCCGATTGGGAGATGTCATCGTGGTTTCCGTCAAAGAAGCCGCCCCTCGAGGAGTGGTGAAAAAAAAGAGCGTTCAACGTGCCGTTGTGGTACGACAAACCAAGGAGGTGGGGCGCATCGACGGAACCTATGTTCGATTCGATGAAAATGCCGTAGTGATCATTGGAAAAGACAATGTACCGAAAGGAACTCGTGTCTTCGGCCCTGTAGCCCGCGAATTACGGGATAAGGGGTTCTACAAGATTATTTCGCTCGCTCCTGATGTTATCTAATTACTAATTCTGTTAACTATGTTTCACTCAAAATCTATTTAGTTC
>AMFJ01033723.1_pt1 | contig 24902 bp, 16 predicted proteins | sample 427208 | NCBI WGS metagenome assembly AMFJ01 (sample SAMN02954298, study PRJNA114691) | groundwater metagenome | biome: aquatic; feature: subsurface aquifer; material: sediment; isolation source: subsurface aquifer sediment | place: USA: Rifle, CO | collected 2008-08 | reverse complement strand
CAGACTCCGTCCTCTCGGATTCGTAACTCTCAACTTTTCCAAGATATTCAATAATAAAGGCCACTCTGGATCTGATCTCCTCATCAAGTTTTTTGCCCTCGGCCTTACGAAATTCTACAAGTCCGGATATTGCATCAATAATGCACTGTTTAAGGGGTTCCCATATATCAGTGTCGTCGGATTTTTTATTATTCTCAAGCACATCCGGCATTTTAAGTATAATCCCGAGAAGAGCATCGTCGCTAAGCTTTTTCGGGAGAGAATTGTTCATCTCATTAATCTGATTGTAGTAGGAAGTAAAAACATCTTTGTTGATTTTTCGGCTGCTGTTCTCTGTAAGGTATTCAACCGTTGCAAACAAATCAATACTGCCTCTCATTAGAGCAGAGGATATAATCTGGCGCACTTCATATTCTCTTTCTCTTGGAATAGCTTGTGTTTTAAGAGCCACATCCGACCCTTTTCCATTTACAGAACGAATCTCCACAACAATTTTAATGTCGTTGTACAGGCACTCTGCCTTTCCGTAGCCAGTCATTGATTGAACCATCGTTTTATTTTTTATTGGTAGTACTATTGGCAAAGTTATACATTTAGGCGTATGTTAATCCATATTTCGGCTAAGAAATCTTATATTTGCGGGTTAAATAATCATTTCATATGGAAGAGATCAAAAGAGAACAGACAGAGGAGAGGCAACTGAATTTTTTGGAAGAGATTGTAGAGAGAGACCTTCAAGAAGGTCTTCATAAATCAATTCTAACCCGCTTTCCTCCCGAACCTAACGGCTATTTACACATAGGCCACGCAAAGAGCATCTGCCTTAATTTTGGTCTTGCAAAAAAATATGGAGGGGAAACAAATCTGAGGTTCGACGATACAAACCCAACAAAAGAAGATGTTGAATATGTAGATTCGATCAAAGAAGATGTTAAATGGCTGGGATTCGACTGGGCTAAGGAACTTTATGCTTCAGACTATTTTGAACAGCTCTACATCTGGGCGCAGGAACTCATTAAAAAAGGACTTGCATATGTGGACGACCAAACGCAGGAAGAGATTCGTCTCAATCGCGGAAGTGTAACACAGGCCGGGAATTCAAGCCCATACTCGAACAGAAGCATTGCCGAAAATCTGGAACTTTTTGCCGCAATGAGGGATGGAAAATATGCCGACGGCGAGAAAGTTTTAAGGGCTAAGATTGATATGGGTCACTCAAACATGCTCATGAGAGACCCGATTTTATACAGAATAATTCATGCACATCATCACAGGACCGGCAACAATTGGTGCATTTACCCAATGTACGACTATGCCCATGGTCAGTGCGACTCTCTTGAAAATATAACTCATTCAATTTGTACTCTTGAATTTGACGTACATCGTCCTTTGTACGACTGGTTCATAGAAAAACTTGGAATATTCCGCTCAAGGCAATTTGAGTTTGCTCGTCTTAACCTTACCTATACTGTTATGAGTAAAAGAAAGCTGCTGGAGCTTGTTAAAGATAATTTGGTTTCCGGATGGGACGATGCAAGAATGCCAACTATTTGCGGCTTGAGAAGAAGGGGCTTTACACCCGAAAGCATCAGGCTCTTTGCCGATAAAGTAGGAGTGGCAAAAAGAGACAACATTATTGACATCTCTCTTCTTGAATGGTGTGTAAGGGAAGACCTTAACAAACGTTCAAACAGGTACATGGCAGTATTAAACCCAATAAAGCTCACTGTATCAAACTTTCCGGGAGATAAAACTGAATATTTCAATGCTCCGGTGAATCCGGAAAATCCCGAAGCAGGAACAAGATCAATACCATTTTCGAAAGAGTTGCTTATTGAGAGAGAAGACTTTATGGAAGAACCTTCAAGAAAATACTTCAGATTAAAGCCGGGTGGGGAAGTTCGTTTGAAATATTCATATATAATTAAATGTGAAGAGGTTATTAAAAACGAAAATGGAGAAATTACAGAGATAATTTGTACTTACGACCCTTCAACTAAACCGGGAGTGGGAGAGTGGCGTTCTGTGAAAGGAACTATTCACTGGGTAAGTGCCAGTCATTCAAAAATTGCCGAAATAAGACTGTTCGACAGGCTGTTTACCGAGCAGGATATGGATTCCATACCTGAGGACAAAAACTTTAAAGACTATTTGAATCCGAATTCGCTGGAAGTTTCACAAGGTCATGTAGAACCCGATCTTTTTGCCGATACATCTACAATTCCGGTACAGTTCGAAAGACTTGGATACTTTATAAAAGATTCGGACAGCACACCTGAGAATTTTGTTTACAACAGAACTGTTGGTCTTAAATCCAACTTTACTGCTTAAGCTTGTCAGCTTAACGAGGTCTTTACTCTGTGTTTTTTCCAGAGCCCTGAGTTATAGTATATTATAGCTCCCAAACATCCGAATGTCCATCCTATTGGAATTGACCACCATACCCCACTCACTCCGAATTTTGCCGAGAGGAGATAGGCCAGGGGAATTCTTATTATCCAAAGCGAAAGTGTTGTGATTAACATTGGAACCAGAGTTGCTCCTGCTCCCCTGGTTACTCCGTTAACAACAAACATTGTGGAAAAAACAATATAAAAAGATGTAACGATAAGAAGATACTCTTTTCCTATTCGAATTATCTCTTCGTGATGAATAGAGTTCTGCTGGACAAAAAGTCCCATTATATTTTCACCAAAAAAGACAACTACCAGAGTAAGAAAAATGCAAATTGCAGTTGAGTATTTCAATGTTTCCCAAAGTCCCTTTTTAATCCGGTCGAACCTGTTTGCTCCAAGATTTTGACCTACAAAAGAGGAGAGGGCTGCTGCCAGGTTCATTGCAGGCATGGATACAAACATATCTACCCTGCCGGCTGCCGTATATGCGGCAAGAACAGAAACTCCATAGGGAGAAACAATTGAAAGGAGAGCCATACTGCCTACTCCTACAAGCACCTGCTGAATTCCGGATGGTAGCCCGATTTTTAAGGATATTCGAAAATTATCCCAGTCAAATTCCCATTTTTTATAATTAAGGTTAAACCTTATCATGCTGTCTTCCTTCTTATTGAGGTAATACCACAGGGCTCCCCAGCCAGTGAGAGTTGCGATGCCGGTTGCCCATGCAACACCATCTATACCCCATCCGAAAACAAGAACGAAAACCAGATCAAGAACCGTATTTAATAGTATTGAACCAACAGCAAAATAAATTGGAGTTTTGGAATTGCCAACTCCCCGCATTATTGAAGAGATACCGAAAAGAGAAAATGTGGGGATAGTTGTTGTAAGAATGACAATATCAAAGTACCTCACAGCTTCCGGCATCACCTCTTCCGGTATGGAAAGCATGGTAAAAATCGGGCGGCTTAGAAGAAAAAACACCACAGACATTACTGCGGAGCTTATTAGCAGAAAAATTTGAAGAGTATCGGATGTTATCTTTACTTTCTTGTAGTTTTTTGCGCCAAAGTATTGAGAAACAAGTACAGACCCGCCTATTGTCACTCCTCCTACAAGTGAAGATATTGTAAACAAAATGGGAAAACTTGCCCCAACAGCGGCAAGAGCAGCAGAACCAACATACTTTCCAACAACAATGCTGTCTACAATATTGTAAAGCTGCTGAAAAATATTGCCAATGAGCATGGGGAACGCGAACAGGAGAATTTGCTTACCTTCGGCACCCGTTGTTAAATCTTTCATTAAAAAAACCTTATGTTAAAATCTTTTAATATAAGAATGACAATATGGAATGCCTCCCTTTTTTAAATAGTAGTCCTGATGGTACTTTTCTGCAGGATAAAATTTGGATGCCTTGGTTATTTTGGTAGCAACTTTATATCCCTTTGATTTTAAAGTTTCAATAATTTTTACAGAAACGCTCTTTTGCTCTTCGGTGGTATAAAAAATTTCCGACCGGTACTGAGTGCCAATATCCGGACCCTGCCGGTTTGTTTGAGTGGGATCGTGAATTTCAAAAAAATGTTTTGCAAGCTTTTCATAACTTATCTGACTGGCATCGAACAGAACTTCTACTGCCTCTGCATGACCGGTCATTCCGCTGCAAACATCTTCATAGGAAGGATTGTCTGTCTTGCCGCCGGTATATCCGCTTTCTACAGATATTACGCCTTTGAGATTCCTTAACAAGTGTTCAACTCCCCAGAAACATCCACCGGCAAAAATTGCCCGTTCTCTTTTCTCGGGGACAAACTCAAGAGAAACTGAATTCACACAGTGGCGGGTGTTCTTTTTTGTAAAGGCTTCTCCTAAAAAGACATGTCCAAGATGACCACCGCAATTTGTACAAATAATCTCTGTCCTGTTGCCGTCGGCATCTCTCTTGCGAGTGACTGCGCCCTTGATTTCATCGTCAAAGCTTGGCCATCCGCATTCAGAATCAAATTTGTCCGACGAATGGTAAAGTGCAGCGCCGCATTTCCGGCAAAGATAAGTCCCTTTTTCGCTATGTTTATAGTACTTCCCTGTAAACGGCGCTTCAGTTCCTTTCTCTTCAATTACTCTCTTTTCAAGATCGGAAAGCGGTTTGGGTTTTTGTGCTTCTATATTGTTCATTGAAAGCATTATTACAATTATGGTAAATAAATATCTCATATTAAACGGAATTAATCTTTTTCCCAGGCACGCAGTTGAAGTATCTCTTCTTTCCACAACTCTTCGTTAGGTGTTTCAAGAATGAGAGGGATATTGTCGAAACGGGGATCTCTCATAAGGGTAATGAATGTCTCTTTCCCAAGGAGTCCTGCTCCAATGGAGTCATGCCTGTCCACTCTGGAATTCAGTCCTTTTTTTGCATCGTTGAGGTGCATACCCTTGAGATATTTAAATCCGATTACTTTATCAAAATGGTCAAATGCATCATTGAAACCTTTAACTGTAGAGAGCTCGTAACCTGCTGCAAAAGAGTGGCAGGTGTCTATACAAACTCCAACTCTTGTCTTATCTTCGACATGTGAGATAATTTCGGCAATTTGTTCAAATGTGTGCCCCATATTGCTCCCCTGGCCGGCAGTATTTTCTATAACTGCAGTTACTCCCGATGTCTTGTCCAGAGTAATGTTTATCGACTCAGCTATTGTTCTCAGACATTCCGAAACTGAAATTTTATTTAGATGGCTGCCCGGATGAAAGTTGAGCCTGTCCAGCCCGAGTTGTTCACATCTTTGCATCTCGTCAAGAAAAGCAGCCCTGGATTTTTCGAGCCCTTCGTTCTCCGGATGTCCAAGGTTAATGAGATATCCGTCATGAGGCAATATGTGTGCAGGTTTAAAACCAAATTCGAGGCATCTCGACTTAAAAAGTTCAATACTTGCCTTTGAGAGTGGCGATGCAACCCACTGCCGCTGATTTTTTGTAAAAAAAGCAAAAGCTGTTGCTCCAATGTTATGTGCATTTAATGGTGCATTTTCCACACCCCCGGATGCGCTTATATGTGCTCCTGTATATTTCATAGAAGATATTATATTTGTTTAAATTAACTTATTTGTGAGTAGTCCTTAACTTCACGTTTAAGTCTTGATAGTCCCTCTCGCAGAATAGTGTTCTTAGAATGTTCGAGAAGAGGATCTTCTTCCAGCAGCCGTTCTGCAACATTTCTGGCATCTTCGAGTATCTGTGAATCTTTTGCAAGATTGGAAATCTTAAGATCTACAGGCAGCCCGCTTTGCATAGTGCCTTCCAGGTCTCCGGGTCCCCTCATTCTAAGATCTGCTTCTGCAAGCTCAAAACCATCCTGTGTAGAACACATAAGGTCTATTCTTTGTTTAGACTCCTTGGTCAATTTATGACCTGTCATCAATATGCAATAAGAACTGTCTGTTCCCCTTCCTACACGGCCTCTTAACTGGTGAAGCTGCGAAAGGCCAAAGCGCTCTGCGCTCTCAATCATCATTACAGATGCATTTGGCACATCCACTCCAACTTCAATTACCGATGTAGAAACCAGAATGTTCGCTCTTCCGGATGCAAAAAGCTCCATGTCATATGCTTTGTCCTCGTTCTTTTGTTGTCCGTGAACAACTGCTATTACATATTCCGGCGCTTTAAACTTGTCGATAATGTCCATATATCCATCCTGCAGATTTTTGTAATCCATTGTTTCACTTTCCTTTATAAGTGGAAAGACAATGAAAATCTGTCGCCCGGCTTTTATCTGTTCTTTCATAAACGAATAGATACGGGCTCTCTGGCTTTCTGTGGAATGAATTGTTTGAATTGATTTTCGGCCGGGAGGCAGTTCGTCTATAACAGATATATCAAGATCGCCGTAAAGAGTCATTGCAAGTGTACGGGGAATAGGTGTTGCAGTCATAACAAGTACATGGGGAAGCATGGACTCGTTTTTGCTCCACAGTTTTGATCTTTGTTCAACTCCAAAACGGTGTTGTTCGTCAATAACCGCAAATCCAAGATTGTAAAACTGAACGGTTTCTTCAATTAAAGCATGTGTCCCAAAGAGGATGTTTATAGAACCATCCAGCAGTCCGGCAGATATTTCCCTGCGTTCTTTGGCTTTTGTGTTTCCGGTGAGCAGAGCAACAGTTATCCCCGACCCCTGTATAATTTTTGAGACACCGTTGAAATGCTGATTTGCAAGAACTTCAGTAGGGGCCATTATGCAAGACTGATATCCATTGTCGGCGGCAAGAAGTGAGCAAAGCAGCGCTACCATGGTTTTTCCGCTGCCCACATCTCCCTGCAGGAGCCTGTTCATTTGCCTTCCGGAAGTGAAATCGGAACGAATTTCTTTTATAACTCTTTTTTGAGCATTGGTAAGTTCAAAGGGAATGTTTTTAAAGCAGAGGTTGAAATAATTTCCAACCTTATTGATTAACAGTCCTTTTGCATTTCTCTGCCGAAAACTTTTCTGCTTAAGGAGTGAGAGTTGTAAGTAAAACAACTCTTCAAATTTAAGTCGAAACTGAGCCTGAGACAAAATTTTGAGATCTGCCGGAAAATGTATGTTTTGAAGCGAATCCCGTAACGGAAGAAGCTTTTTCGTTTCCATTATATATTCTGGAAGGGTTTCGCGTATGCTCTCGTGGCAATTTTTTAGAAGTGTGGCTTCAAACCTTGCAAACTGTTTGTTCCCGATTCCGCTGCCGCGAATTTTTTCGGTAGAAGTATAAACTCCTATCATATTACCCACATAAAAGGGATTTTCTTCTGTGGCCGGATCAATCTCCGGGTGAACAATATTTAGACTCTGATTAAAAATAGTTGGTTTTCCGAACACTATATACTCCGTGTTTAGCCGGAGTTTGTCTTTAACCCATTTAACTCCCTGAAAGAAGACGAGGTCTATAACTCCGGTGGAGTCTGCAAAAGATGCTACAAGTCTTTTTCCGGGACCTTTGTCGCCAATTATGTTGATTCGTGTGATTTTTCCCCTGAGCTGAATGTAGCTCATGCTTGCCTCAATTTCCGAAATGGAGTAAATTTTGGTACGGTCTATATAGCGAAAAGGGAAGAGTGTAAGCATATCCCGGAAGCTTTTTATATTAAGCTCCTTTTCGAGGAGCACAGCTCTTTTGGGCCCCACTCCGGGAAGAAATTTGATTTCACTGTCCAGTATGCTCGGCATACTACAAAGTTAACAATCTTATCTAAAATTTGTATCTTGCAAAAAAATAGTTTAATCATAGAGTATGAACAATAAAATAGTGGTTGGAATAACGCAGGGCGACAGTAATGGCATCTCTTACGAAGTTATAATCAAGGCTCTTTCGGACATAAGAATTCTTGAAATTTGTACTCCTGTTATCTATGGGTCTTCAAGAATATTCGGAATTCACAAAAAGAACATACCGGACCTGGAAGGATTAACCACAAATATTGTAAACTCTCCAAAAGAGATTCATTCAAAGAGAATTAATATTATCAATTGTATACCCGATTCGCTTGCAGCCGAACCCGGTAAAGCCTCTTCGGAAAGTGCAAGAGGTGCTTTTATTGCACTTGAAACAGCGGTTGCCGATCTTAAAAAAGGCGAAATTGATGTTCTTGTAACGGCTCCTTTTAATAAGGCATCAATGAACCGGGACGGATTCAACTTTCCGGGCCATACAGAATATCTGGCCAAAGAATTCGGCGTAGGAGAGTCACTGATGTTTATGGTTTCACCGGTGTTAAAAGTTGGCCTGGTTACAAATCACCTTCCCGTAAAAAACATTTCAGAAAATATATCTTCCGAAATCATCGTCCGTAAATATAAGTTAATGGCGGATTCTCTTAGAAAAGACTTTGGAATCGAGAGGCCAAAAATAGCTGTTCTTTCACTTAATCCTCACGCAGGCGATGAAGGTCTTTTGGGCAATGAAGAGGAAGAGATAATTAAACCGGCAATCAAAACAATCAAACACTCCGGTGAACTGGCCTTCGGACCTTACTCTCCTGATGGTTTTTTTGCATCACCTCTAATGTCAAAATTTGATGCAGTCCTTGCCATGTACCACGATCAGGGACTCATTCCATTCAAGGCTCTCTCCTTTGAAAACGGAGTGAATTTTACTGCAGGACTTCCTGTTGTAAGAACCTCACCCGACCATGGCACCGGTCATGATATTGCAGGAAAAAACCTTGCTTCAGGTGCATCAATGCTTTCTGCAATATATACTGCAATTGATATTTTTAACAAAAGAAAGGAGTATGACATACTCCGCGCAAACCCTCTTAAAATCGAAACACCTACTTCAAGAAACAATGATTGAGCTTTATACCGATGGTGCATCGAGAGGCAATCCGGGCCCCGGAGGTTTCGGAGTTGTGCTTAAAAGCGGAAGTCACAGGAAAGAGTTGTCCGGCGGTTTTTTGGTCACAACAAATAACCGAATGGAGCTTCTTGCGGTAATTGAAGGATTAGAGGCACTTAAAAGAAAGGGCAGCGCGGTAACAGTCTACTCGGACTCTTCATATGTGTGTGATGCTGTAAATAAAGGGTGGCTCTTTGAATGGGAGAAAAAAAGTTTTGCCAAAAAGAAAAATCCGGATTTATGGGCAAGATTCCTTTTAATTTATAGAATTCATAAAGTTAAGTTTGTATGGATTAAGGGGCATGCCGGTCACAAAGAGAATGAGAGGTGTGATGTTCTTGCCGTGGAAGCTGCATTAAGCACCAATTTACCTCCGGACAGTGGTTATATTATTGAAAACAACAGGGATTCGCTTTTTAGCGCGGAGAATAATCCTGATTCCTGAGCCAGGGTTCAAATCCGGCATCTGTTATCATATTTTGCATCTCCTCTTTATTGCGGCGAAAATCGGCCCCGGCGCTTGAAACAACATTTTCTTCAATCATAATTGAGCCCATATCGTCGGCTCCGCAATGCAAGGCGACTTTTCCGAGTTCGGGTCCCAGCGTAAGCCAGGATGCTTGTATATGTGTAATGTTATTAAGCATTATTCTGGAAATTGCAACCATTTTAAGATGCTCAACAGCACTTACGGGAGCAATGTCAAACTTTTCTGCAAGCCTGGTGTTTTCTATTTGCATTGGCCAGCAAATAAATGCTCTGAATCCCGGCGCATCTGCGGGTTTTTTGCTTTGAATATCCCTAATTGTAATTAAATGCTCAATTCTCTCCTCAATAGCTTCAATGTGTCCGTATACCATTGTGGCAGTCGATCCTAAACCTAATTTGTGGGCGCATTTCATTACCTCAATCCATTTTGCACTGCCTGGTTTTCCCGGAGAAAGAATTTTGCGGACTCTGTCGCAAAGAATTTCTGCTCCTGCTCCCGGAAGAGATGTAAGACCTGCTGCAATTAATCTTTGTAGGGTTTCACCGATAGATATTTTGCTGATTCTTGCGATATGAGCAACTTCCGGCGGACCTAACGCATTTAATTTTATTTCCGGGTCTATTGATTTAATATCACTGAACATTTTTTCGTAAAAATGTATATCATAGCCCGGGTGCAAACCTCCCTGAAGCAATATCTGGTCGCCGCCCATTGCTTTCAGTTCTAATATTTTCTCACGGTATTCATCAATGGTGGTGGTATAACTTTTATCTTTTTGAGAAAGAGTGCAGTGGAAGTTGCAAAAAAGACATCCGGAAATACAGATGTTTGTGTAGTTGATATTACGGTCTATTTGCCAGCTAACTTTCTGTAACGGATTGTGTTTGTACCTGATCTTGTTTGCAAGAGAGAGAAGTTCCTGAACAGAACTGTTTTTATATATGAAAACTCCTTCAGGGGAAGAAAGTGGCATTCCTTCTAAGGCTTTGTTGTGCAATATGTTAATATCCATTATATTAGTATTCGTCAGTCGTGTGTGCAAAAGTAGAAGTTTTATTTCGAAAATGTTACAAATTAGGTATATTTGTGCTAATATAAACCTGAACAAACAATTATATTTAACATGGACAATTTCTTTGAAAGAGAGAATCTTCGTTACGCAATGATTGGCAGCGGCAGCTGGGCGACGGCCCTTGCAAAACTTCTGCTCAATAATCATGACCGCATTTCCTGGTTTGTAAGAGATCAGGAGTCAATTGACCAGCTTAAGCAAACAGGACACAATCCATTTTACCTTCAGGCAGTTCACTTTGATTCAGACAGAATTGATTTCAGCTCAGATATTAACGAGGTCATTGATGCTTCGGATGTTCTTCTCTTCACTATACCCTCTGCTTTTTTTAAGGATGAAGCAATGAAAATAAACCGTTCGCTTGAAGCCAAGTTTATAATAACTGCAATCAAGGGTATGGTTCCGGTGGAAAACATCACAATTGCCGAATATTTTAATACATACTACGGAGTTCCATTCAGCAGGATTGGAGTAGTAAGCGGTCCTTGTCATGCCGAGGAGGTTGCTATGGAAAGACTATCGTACCTTACCCTTTCGAGTAAACATATCGAAACAGCACGCTCTTTATGTGATGTATTTGCCTGTGATTACATTAAAACAATACCGGGAACGGATATTTACGGAGTTGAATATGCAGCGATACTTAAAAATATCTATGCAGTTGCAGCCGGGGTGTGTCATGCTCTCTCATATGGCGACAACTTTATGTCTGTACTCATAACAAACTCGTTTCATGAAATGAGAGATTTCCTTCATGCAACTCATCCGGATGCAAATAGAAAAACTTCAAAGTCTGCCTATCTTGGGGACCTTCTTGTTACCTGCTACTCTCAGTTCAGCAGAAACAGAACTTTTGGAATCATGATTGGAAAGGGCTATTCTGTTCACTCTGCTCAGGTTGAAATGAATATGGTTGCAGAGGGTTACTATGGCACAAAATGTATTTATGAAATAAATAAAAAACTCAATGTAGATATGCCTATCGCAGAGGCAATGTATAAAATCCTGTATGAGCAAAAATATCCTGCGTATATTATTAAACAGCTATCGGAACAATTACAGTAAATGATGAATAATATTATAAATGTAGATTTTAAAGCAACGAAAAGCTTTATAACTACAACAAAAATAGATGAGGCTTTTCAAACTGCGCTTGAAGCATTTGACACCCTGGAAGGCAGGAGCGGAAGAGGAAACGAGTATCTTGGCTGGCTTGATTTGCCTTCAAAAATCGATAAATCTCTAATTAATGATATTGAGGCAGTCTCTTTAAGGTGGAAAAAAAATGTTGAAATTGTTGTAGTAATTGGAATCGGAGGGTCGTATCTCGGAGCAAAAGCTGCATTGGAGGCTCTTTCTCACCATTTTGGTTTGTATATGAAAGAGGGTTCAAGTCCAAAAATTGTTTTTGCCGGGCAAAATCTTTCTGAAGAGTATCTTTCCGAACTTATGGATCTACTAAAGGAAAAATCTGCCGCAGCCGTAGTTATTTCAAAATCCGGCACAACTACAGAACCTGCTGTTTCATTCAGAATAATCAAACAACATTTTGAGGAAAAATATGGCAGGGAAGAGAGTGCAAAAAGAGTAGTGGCAGTAACAGATGCATCTAAAGGTGCACTGAGAGAACTCGCACGGAAGGAAGGATATACAACTTTTGTTATTCCGGACGATATAGGAGGGCGTTTTTCTGTTCTCACTCCTGTTGGCCTCCTTCCTGTTGCACTTGCCGGATATGATGTGAAATCTCTTATCGCAGGTGCTGCAGAGATGGAAAAAATTACAGCTCACAGGTCATTGGACAATCCTGCAGTTATTTATGCAGCAATAAGAAATGCTTTGTATGAAACCGGCAAAAAAGTAGAAATATTAGTCAATTACAATCCAAAACTTCAGTATGTTGCCGAGTGGTGGAAGCAATTATTCGGAGAGAGTGAGGGCAAGGAGAATAAAGGAATTTTTCCGGCGTCAGTTAATTTTACTTCAGATCTCCACTCGATGGGTCAATATATCCAGGAAGGGGAAAGAACACTCTTTGAAACTGTATTAAGTGTAGAAAACTCAAACAGATCCCTTAAAATTGCAAATGACAATCAGAATCTTGACGGCCTCAATTTCCTTTCCGGCAAAGCTGTGGATGAATGCAATAAGATGGCCGAACTGGGAACAAGAATTGCCCATGTAGACGGAGGTGTTCCAAACATTAGAATATCTATACCTTCAATAAATGAATTCAACCTTGGAGCGCTGTTCTTCTTTTTTGAAAAAGCTTGTGGAATAAGTGCCTATATGCTTGGTGTGAATCCTTTTGACCAGCCAGGTGTAGAGGATTACAAGAAAAATATGTTTGCTCTTCTTGGCCGTCCCGGCTTTGAGCAGCAGGCAAAAGAGCTCAGGGAGCGCAGCCTGTAATGAAATTTTTGAAAGAGATAGCCTCCCGTTTCTATGCACGGGAAGGACAAAATATAAAAGACATATGTTTTGTTTTTCCTGGAAGACGCGCAGGTCTCTTTTTCCAAAAATCACTGGGAGAGGTAGCCAAAAAACCAATATTCTCTCCTGCAATCGTAACAATAAATGACCTTTTCACTCGTCTTTCCGGACTTCGCATTGCGGACAGACTTGATACCCTGTTTAGGTTGTACCGCATTTATACAGATGTTTCCGGTTCGACTGAAAGTTTTGACGAATTTATGTTTTGGGGAGAGACTGTCCTTGGCGATTTTGACGATGTAGATAAATATCTGGCCAATCCGGAGAAACTCTTTGCCAACATAAAAGATTTAAAGGAGATAGACAGCGACTATTCATTTCTCTCACAAACTCAGATGGAAGCGGTTAAAAGTTTCTGGACCAATTTTCTCCCAACCGATTCAAGTGAAAAGAAGATAAAATTCAAGACTCTCTGGCAAATTCTTTATCCTCTCTACAGTATGCTCAGGGAAGATCTGGAGAGAGACGGATGTGGCTACGAAGGAATGATTTACAGGAAAATTGCCGAGTCGCTTATTTCGCAAAAAGGAGAGAATTTCTCGGATATTCATGATAAGCTTGGCGGATACAGGGAAATAGTTTTTGTTGGATTCAACGCTCTAAACAGCTGTGAAAAAGAGCTGATGAGCTTTTTGCACAAGCAGGGGAAAGCAGATTTTTACTGGGATTTTTGTGGAGAGATGATCACGGACCAATTCAACAAGGCTTCCCTCTTCATGAAAGAAAATATATTAAGGTTTCCCTCAAAGGAGAAGATTGATTTTTCAGTAGACTATACGCCCGAAATTGAGATAATTGGCGTACCATCTTCTGCCGGGGAGGTCAAAATAGCAGGGGAACTTATAAACAAGTGCGGAGGAGGCATTAATACTGCTGTTGTTCTTCCCGATGAATCTCTTCTGACACCGCTTCTTCATTCAATAGACAATTCTGTTGGCAGCATTAATGTTACAATGGGTTATCCGCTTAGGGAAGGCTCAATTGTATCGCTTGTGGAAAGTTTTATTGAGTTACAGAAAGGACCTTTATACTTTAGACGGGTTTTACCCGTCTTAAGCCACAGCTATATAAAACTCATATGCAGGGATGATGCCCAAAGAGCGGAAAATGAAATAATTAAAGGCAATATTATTTATGTTTCTCAGGAGATGTTTAAGGAGACTGAACTTTTAAACATGATTTTCCGGAGGGTAACCGATGATAAGTTAATGCCAGAAGAGAACATAAACCGACTTTCGGATTATCTGCTTTCAATTCTTGATTTTCTGATAAATAAAATTGAGATAACCGGAGTTGAGAAAGAGCTTGTATATTATCTGTACACCTTGATAACGAGGCTTAAAGACCTTAATATCCCAATGCAGGTTGAAACATATCTCAGGTTTTTCCGGCAACTTGTAAACAGTACATCCATCCCTTTCCGGGGTGAACCTCTTTCCGGCCTTCAGGTTATGGGGGTACTTGAAACAAGGTGTCTGGATTTTGATAACATGATTATTTGCTCTATGAATGAAGGGATATTTCCTACACGCTCAGGATCAAATTCATTTATTCCTCATAATCTAAGGAAAGGTTTTTCGCTGCCGGACTATGAATATCGGGATGGTGTAACAGCTTTCCACTTTTACAGATCTGTATACAGAGCAAAGAAATTATTCCTTCTCTACGATACAAGAACCGAAGGTCTGAAATCCGGAGAACAGAGCAGGTTCATTTTGCAATTGAAATTCCACTACGGAGTTCAGTTAAAAGAGAGTATAGCCACTTACAAAATTGAGAAAAGAAAGAGAGAAAGCATACAGGTGATAAAAGACGCTTCTGTGATTGCTTTGCTGGAGAACAATTACCTCAAAGGTAAAAAACCGCTGTCGGCTTCGGCTATAAACACATACATAAAGTGCCCGTTGTGGTTTTATTTCAAATATGTCAAAAGGGTAGAGGAGGAGGAGGAAGTTTCTGAATCCGTTGAAGCGAATACTTTCGGAACAATATTCCACATGTCCATGGAAAAGCTCTATTCCGGATGGTTAAGCAAAACTATAACCAAGAAATTATTGTCGGAACTAATTCAGGATAAGGAATCAATAAATGAAACTGTAGAACAATCTTTTCGTAATGTTCAAAAAATTAAGGAAATAAAAGGCCATAACCTGCTTGTTCAAAAGCTTATTGTACGATATGTAGAGAAAACATTGGAGTACGACCATTCCATTGCTCCTTTTCTGTATATTGCCTCTGAACAAACATTATTCAGAAAATTTTCCCTTGATTCAAAAAGGGAAATTATGTTCAAATCAATAATAGACAGGATGGACGAGAGGGATGGAACTCTCCGGATAGTCGATTATAAAACAGGCAAAGGCCCGGACAGCCACAAATATTTAAGTGATCTTTTTGATTCTCAAACAAAGAAATATTTTGATGTCACAAGGCAAATGTATTTATATGCCTATGTGTGCAATAAAAATAAAAATCTTATAACTGCTCCCTATCTGCTCAGAGAAATTGTCAGGGGAAATTCAAGTGAACAACTTGTCACTCCCGAAGACATGGAAACTTTTGAAACTCTTTTAAGAGAAAAAGTGTCTGAAATATTTGACCCATCCATTCCTTTTGTCCAAACTGATATTACTGACAGGTGTGAATTTTGTCCATTTAATGTAATCTGCACATAATGAGAGGAAAAGTCAAGTTATTTAAAGCATCGGCAGGTTCGGGTAAAACCCATAACCTAACAAAGGAGTATTTAAGGCTGCTTTATTTCGACGACTTTGCATACCGCCATATTCTTGCAGTTACTTTTACCAACAAAGCTACGGAAGAGATGAAGAAGCGAATCATCGAAGAGCTTCATAAATTATCTGCAAAAGACCCAAGATCCAGAAAAATTCTAATAAATATTCTTCACGACTATTCATCATTCAATATCAGTACAATAGACCGATTTTTTCAACAAACAATGAGGGCTTTTGCACGAGAAATAGGCAAAAACAGTTCTTACAATGTTGAACTTGATTCGGATATGGTTTTGCTTCGAGCAACAGATCAGATGATGCAGGAACTAGACAAAGAGGAGAATCAGGGTCTGTTGGAATGGTTGCTGGACCTCTCTTATGAGAGTATTGAAAAAGGAGAAAACTGGGACACAAGAAAGGGTATAAATTCACTTGTAAAGAAGCTATACAAAGAGGCATACAAACTGGCAAAAAAAGAGGTTGGAGAATCTCTTACAAACAGGAACAGCCTTGTGGAGTACAGGGATATGCTCAAAGTTATCATCTCGGACTTTGAAGACAAATTGAGATTGTACGGAAGAGAAGGAGTAAGTATATTAAAAGAGAGCGGAATTAATGCCGAAGATTTTAGCGGCGGTCAAAATTCCTGGGCGAAAAAGTTCGGCAAGCTTGCAGGGGACGATACACTTCCACCCACAAGTACATTCCAAAAAATGTACGATAGTCCCGAAAACTGGATTTCAAAAGACAATCTTAAAAAGAATCCACATCTTGCCGCGTTAGTTCAAATAGCTTGTAACAACGGCCTTCAGGATCTAATGTTGAAAATCGTTGAGATGGAAGACGGAAGAGTAAACTATCAAACTGCAACCGCAATTTATTCTAATATATATTCCCTTGGGATTCTTGCAGATATAGAGAAATTTGTAAATGAATACTCAAAAGAAAACGGACTTGTTCTTCTCTCAGAAACGACAGAACTGTTAAACCGTATAATTGACGGCAGCGATACTCCGTTTATTTACGAGAAAATTGGCAGTCGACTCGACCACTTTATGCTAGACGAATTTCAGGATACTTCTGTTTTGCAGTGGCAAAATTTCAAACCGCTTATAGCAAACAGTCTTGCTTCCGGGAACGACAACCTCATTGTGGGAGATGTTAAGCAAAGCATATACAGGTGGAGGGCATCGGACTGGGAGATACTCAGTAATTCAATTTATGACGATTTTGATTTAGAAAGAATTGAAGAGAAAGAGCTTAATGACAACTGGCGTTCTTGCACTAATATTGTTAATTTCAACAATGAATTTTTCCCTGTTGCCGCTAAAAAATGCGATTATGTAATTCATGGCGATAAAGATTCTTCGGAAATGCTTTTGACTGTAAGTGAACTGTATAAAGAGGTATTCCAAACCATTCCGAAAGAAAGAGATGTTAAACCGGGTTACTTAGAACTGAAATTTTTTCCTAAAAAAGGAGATGACGAAGAAAACTGGAAAGTAAGTGCACTTGCCCGGATTAGTAATACAATTGACGCTCTCACCGCCAGGGGGAGAAAGCTAAGAGATATTGCAATACTTGTAAGAACTAACGATGAAGGTGCGCTTGTTGCCGAAGAGTTAATTTCAAAAGGATATAAAGTTATCTCAGGAGAATCATTGTTTTTAAAATCGTCTCAAAGTGTAGCTACAATTGTATCCATGCTTCGATATTATAATTGGCCGGATGATTCAATCAACAACACGATTGCAGAATTTGAAGGTATTACTCTCGAAACAAATTCAAAGATTTCAAGGCTCCCTTTGTATGAAATGTGCGAAGAAATTGCAGGGATGCTAAGTGAAAGCGTTAGAAAATCGGAATCGGTTTATATAATGTCATTTCTGGATATTGTACTTGATTTTGTAAAAACCAGAAGGGCAGATGTTTCGTCGTTTCTAAGCTGGTGGGACGAAAAAGGATCAAAAGCATCGGTTGCTGCTCCTGAAGGGCAGGATGCGATTCGTATTATGACAATTCATAAATCAAAAGGACTTGGAATTAAATCGGTTATTGTTCCGTTTTTTAAATGTGATTTCAAGAATATTTCAGGCGAAATTATGTGGTGCAAACCATCGATTGAGCCTTTTAATGCAATGACACTTGTTCCTGTTAAATACAGGAGCGATTTGGCAAAAACTATTTTTGCATTGGAGTATGAAGAAGAGTATACAAGAAATATAGTAGACAATCTCAACCTGGCATATGTTGCTTTTACAAGAGCCAGAGAGGAGTTATTCATTTTTGCCCCGGAATACTCAGGAAAAACAATCTCATCTGTTTCCGACATCTTATTTGAAATATTCTCGCCTTCACTCAATGAAAACAAAGAGCATATAACAGGAGAAATAAAAATCGATGCCGAAGAGGAGACAAGTTTTGCAGGAGAGATTCAAATTCCGCCATTCCGCTCTTATGATGCTTTTGAACGATTAAAGTTATCTCTAAAGGCAGGGGATTTCTTTGAAGAGGAGAAAAGCTCAAGGAACAAGGGAATAATTATTCACAATATTCTTTCCCGCATTTATTCCGAAACAGACATTCATGATTCAGTAAAGGAAGCTGTCTCTTTAGGAGAACTTCCTGCAGATGAAGAAAATGAAATAATTATTACTCTCACCCGATTAATAAGCAGTGTTTCCCACAGGAACTGGTTTTCAAAAAAAGTTGGAGTTTACAACGAACTGGAAATAATTGAACCCGGAGGGAATGTTAGAAGGCCGGACAGAGTACTCATTGGAGGAGAATGTATGGTAATCGATTTTAAAACAGGCAAACTCCGGCCCAATTCACATGTGAATCAAATTAAATCATATACCTCCCTTCTTGTACAAATGGGATTTGAGAATGTTAAGGGTTTCCTCTGGTACCTCGAAGACAATGAGGTCGTTGAAGTTAAATAACTGACCTTAAATACTCGGCGGCGTTATCAAACGATACATCCTTAAGAAGGATTGTTTTGCTGGCATCAAGCAGGTATATTGAAGGAGAAGATCTTATGTCATAAATTGAGTTGTTCACGACTTCCTGCTTTAAATCAAATCCTACAATCCACTCTTTTGACAAGCTTTTATTATAATCTTTCCATAGTTCTTCATTGTTGCCGGTGTATACTGCAACAACTTTAATTTTGTCTAAAGCGTTAAGCAAAATTGGAGAACGCTTCATCTGCTCAACAGTAAGATTGCACGAGTGGCAATCCGGTTGATAAAAAAACAAAAGGATATAAGCAGACTTTACATTGTAAAGTGATGATAATTTACCTTCGGAAGTGATAAAGTTAATATTGACCGCTTTTGTGTTTATTCTGTTTTTGTTTAAATTCCTGCTTTGAAAAGAGAGTTTTTCTTTAATTTCAAAAGGGAAATTTGTCTCATCAAGCATCTCATTTACAACAGCAAGATATATCTCTTCATTCTTGTAAAGTGAATTTGGATCATACAGGCTTTTTTCGAAAATCTCCATAAAACATGTAACTATTTTTATGTGTGAAACTTTCACTTTCCCTGCAAGATTCACAATTGATTCAGTTGCGCTCTTAAAGTCGGAAGATGCCAGAACATTAAGGTATGCACGAAATGGCTCCTGGATGTTTGCAGGATTTGCTGTTGCTAATGTATCATTCAAATCAAGATTGTCCCAGTAGTGATTTAGCAGAAATTTTATTCTTAAATCGTTATCTGTTATTACAGATGGGATTTCTACCATTTTAAAGCTTTCTGAGCCGGCTGTATTATTGTCCATTGCGATTTTAGAATCACTGCTGTCTCTCTCTTTGCATGAAAACATTAATAAAGTGACCATTAAAACTATAAAAAGAGTGTATAAGGTTTTATTGAGATGTTTCATGATTTCGGGTTTAATGATACAAATTTAGCAAAACTTGTTCCAGAGTTATTTGTTATTAGCTATATTTATAAATATTCAAATTTCAATATAATGGAAAAATCGGACATTGGCCTGATTGGATTGGCAGTAATGGGGGAGAATCTGGTTCTCAACATGGAGAGCAAAGGCTTCAACGTTTCAGTTTTTAACAGGACAAAACAAGTTACAGATAAATTTCTTTCCGGAAGGGCATTAGGAAAGAACATAAGAGGCTATGCCACTATTGCCGAAATGGTTAATTCACTTGCCTGTCCAAGAAAAGTGATGCTTATGGTAAAAGCCGGAGCAGCAGTGGACATAATTATTGAAGAACTAATCCCCCTGCTCGAAAAAGGAGACATAATTATTGACGGAGGCAACTCACATTTTGCAGATACGAACAGGAGGCTGAAATATGTTGAATCAAAAGGTCTGCTTTTTGTTGGCACCGGAGTATCAGGTGGAGAAGAGGGTGCCTTAAAAGGTCCCTCAATAATGCCGGGCGGATCATTTGAAGCTTGGCAGCATATAAGGCCATTGTTTACGAAAATTGCAGCAAAATCCGAGGATGGCTCGCCCTGCTGCGAATGGATTGGAGGAGGCGGATCGGGACATTTTGTTAAAATGGTTCACAATGGTATCGAATATGGAGATATGCAGCTGATTTCTGAGGCATATTCTGTAATGAAAAACATGGTCAACTTGTCGAATAATGAAATCGGAAATATATTCAACGAATGGAATCAGGGGAAACTTCAGAGCTATCTCATAGAAATTACCTCCCACATTATGTTGCACAAGGAAAAGGACGGGAATTATCTCATCGACAAAATTCTTGATGCAGCAGGCCAGAAAGGCACAGGTAAATGGTCTGTAAACAGCGCCATGGATTTGGGAATCCCTCTCAACCTTATTGCTACTGCGGTGTTCGAAAGATCTCTTTCTGCGCGCAAAGAGCTAAGGGAAGAGGCTTCGAAGGTATATCACAGGATTGCAAATACTTTTGCAACACCGGGAATTATAGAGATTCACGATTCTCTATATGCTTCAAAATTAACCTCATATGCACAGGGTTTTGAGATGATGCAAAAGGCATCTGTTGAATATGCATGGGACCTGAATTTTGCATCAATAGCAAGAATATGGCGAAATGGATGCATAATACGATCGGGTTTTCTTAATCGTATCTCCGATGCCTATGAAAAAAACCCTCAATTAGAGGCTCTACTGCTTTCGGACTATTTTGTAAATGAAATTAATGCTGCTTTGCCAAACTGGAAGTCGCTTATATCAAAGGCTGTTCTGGCCGGAATTTCTCTTCCTGCTTTTTCTTCGGCAATCAACTATTTCTATTCATTCACAACGGCAAATTCTCCGGCTTCAATCATACAGGCCCAAAGAGACTATTTTGGAGCGCACACATTTGAAAGAACAGACATGCCGAGAGGAGAATTTTTTCACGAGAACTGGACAGGGGAGGGCGGTGAGACATCATCAGGCACATATAACATTTAAAAGAACAGGCAAAAGGATTATGAGAAACACCATAATGGTTATTTTCGGAGGTTCAGGAGATCTCACAAAGAGAAAATTGATGCCTGCACTCTACAATCTTCACAGGAAGGGGAGGGTAAATGAAAATTTTAAAATTCTGGCTGTAGGAAGAACTGAATATAACAATAACGAATTCAGAATCTTTACGGAAAATAATCTTAGACAGTTTGTCCCTCAGGAAGATCAGGATGAAAAAAATATCGCAGACTTTATCTCAATAATTGGATATTATACCATGGATCCTTCCGATAAAGGTGACTATGGTTCATTGAAGGAGCAACTTGCCAAAATAGGAGGCATTAACGGAGAATATGTTTTCTATCTGGCAACGCCACCTTCGTTGTATGAAATAATCCCTCTTAATCTCAAAAGTGTAAATCTTAACGAAAAAAGCAGCAAAGTAATAGTCGAAAAACCTTTCGGATACAATCTTGAATCGGCTAAAAAAGTTAATTCAATTTTAAGAGAGGCGTTTTCCGAAAAACAGATTTACAGAATTGACCATTTTTTGGGAAAGGAGACTGTACAGAATATCCTTGCTCTCCGCTTTGCAAATGGAATATTCGAACCTTTGTGGAACAGAAATTACATAGAACGAGTAGAGATAACTGCAGTTGAAAATTTTGGGATTGAAGGCAGGGGAGGTTTCTATGACTCCACCGGAGCGCTGAGAGACATGGTTCAAAATCATCTGATTCAACTACTTGCATTAGTTGCAATGGAGCCTCCGATTGCTTTCAACGAGAGCGAATTCAGGAACGAAGTTGTTAAAGTATACAGGTCACTTACACCACTTAAACCCGATGAAATTTCAACCAGAGTGGTTAGAGGTCAATATATTGCATCAGAAAGAGAGGGTGGAAAAAAAGTAAAGGGATATAGAGAAGAGAAAAATGTCAATCCAAATTCTCATACAGAGACTTTTTTGGCAATGAAGCTTAATCTTTCAAACTGGAGATGGGATGGTGTTCCTTTCTATATCAGGACCGGCAAACAGATGCCAACTAAGGTTTCGGAAATTGTAGTCCATTTCAGGCCAACTCCGCACCGGCTTTTCAGCAATCGAAAGGAGTGCCCCGAACAAAATCAGCTTATAATAAGACTTCAGCCAAATGAAGGAGCCGTTCTTAAATTTGACATTAAAATTCCAGGTGCCGGTTTTGACGTAAAGCAGGTGCCAATGGAGTTTACTTATGATAAGCTTGGAGGGTTGCCTGCGGAAGATGCATATTCAAAACTTATCGAAGACTGTTTGAACGGAGAGTCGGTTCTTTTTACCAGAAGCGATGCAGTTGAAGCCAGCTGGTCTTTTTTCGACACAATTATCGAGTCTTGGAATAATTCACCGGATATACCGCTTTATGGCTACCCTGCAGGGACCTGGGGACCATTGGAGAGTAATGAAATTATTGATAGCGGAAAATCATGGACAAATCCATGTAAAAATTTGATAGATACCGATTTATATTGCGAATTATAGAATAATTATAATGAACCCTTCAGAAATTCTAACAAAACAACTTATAAGAGCAATAAATCTTAAAACCGTGCATAATCCGGGAAGTCGTTTTTCACTTGCAATTTCCGGCGGTTCCAGCCCCTTGAAACTATTCGGGTTATGGTCGGGAAAATATCTTGATAAAATTAACTGGAACTCCCTGGATTTGTTTTGGGTAGACGAAAGATGTGTCTCACCGGATAATCCGGAGAGTAATTATGGTACAGCAAAAAAAATGCTGCTTGATAAAATTCCTCTTCATAAGGACCATATACACAGAATTCAGGGGGAAAATAATCCTGCCTCAGAAGCGAATCGCTATGATGGATTTGTAAGATCTTATCTTGGCAATATTCAAGGCTATGATATGGTAATTCTTGGAATAGGAGGGGATGGACACACATCTTCAATTTTTCCGGGTCAGGATCACTTGCTCAAATCAAAAAAAATCTATGAAGAATCTGTCAATCCTAATACCGGTCAAAAAAGAGTTGCGTTGACTTCAAACGGAATATTTAATTCACATATTGTATTTTTTTATATTAATGGTGCGGATAAATTGTCTATAGTGGAAAATATATCAATGAACTATGGAAAGCTTATGTTTCCAGCCGGTTATATTATGAAAAATGCATCAGATCCTTTCGTTTTTTGGGAAAATTCATTAATTGCTTCCGAAACGATTACTAAAATTATTGATAAAATGCCTAATGTCCAATTAATCATTTCTTAAGAAGTATTAATGCATAACTTATAAAAATTAAATCTTATATTTGTTCCAAGAAATTTGGATTTATGCCGGAACCAATCACATCTGAATTAAACAGTGTCGAGGATATCAGGAGAACCCTTGCAACAATTATTGGAGTCTTGCCCGGCTTTATTTATCGTTGCCGGCATGATAAGGACTGGACAATGATTTTTGTGAGTAACCAATGTACGGATATAACCGGCTATACTCCCGACGAACTCACTCATAATAAATTTATCTCCTATAACGATGTAATTGCACAAGAATACCGTACTTATTTGTTTTCACGCTGGAAAGCCTTGCTTAAGGTAGACGGAATGTTAAGGGAAGAGTATAAAATTATTAGAAAAGACGGTAAAGTAAGGTGGGTACTGGAGCAGGGAAGGGGAATATTTGACAGTAACGGTAAAGTAATCTATATCGACGGATACATTACAGACATCACCGCCCGGAAAGAGGCCGAAGATCGTCTTATTCAGAAAAACATTGAGCTTCACATTGCAAAAGAGAAAGCAGAAGACAGCAATCGTCTGAAAACAGCATTTCTTGCTAACCTCTCTCACGAAATAAGGACTCCTATGAATGCTATCCTTGGTTTCTCCGATCTTCTCAAAGAAGAAGACCTGGAGATCGAACAAAGGGACAATTATGTAGAAATTATAAATGACAGCGGCAATCACTTGTTGTCTCTTATAAATGACATAATTGAGATGTCAAAAATTGAAACAGGGCAAATATCTCCAAATTTGGAAGAGGTAGATGTTAATCTGTTGATGGATGTTATTAAGAAAACAATGTCTTCTTCAATACCTTCCGGTAAAAAGCTTGAACTAATATATAGGATTCCTGATGTAAGACTTTACGAAAACATTAAAACAGACCCGGTTAAATTACGTCAAATACTTACTAACCTAATATCAAACTCTGTTAAGTTTACAGATATGGGTTTTGTTGAATTTTGGTACGAATTAAATATTGGAGAAAGCGATACCATTAGTTTTTTTGTTAAAGATACAGGGATTGGAATAGACAGAGAGAATCATAAGGAAATTTTTGAAAGGTTTCACAGAATACTCAATGAACAATCAGCTATAAAAGGCGGTTCCGGACTGGGTCTTGCAATAGCAAAGGCATATGTAGAGATGCTGGGTGGCGAGATTAGCCTGGATTCTGAATATGGAAAAGGATCGATGTTTAAATTTTCCATTCCTCTTTCTGTATGCAGGAAATCTGCCAGAAGCAAAAGTGCGGATAATTCAAAAAAACAGGATGAAATGGGAAATTCGATGAGAATACTTATCGCAGAGGATGAAGATACAAATTACTTGTACTTGTCGGCTCTTCTCACAAAATATAACCATAAGGTATTCAGGGCCTGTAACGGAAAAGAGGCGGTAGATATTATCAGAGAGAATGAAGATATCGATCTTGTCCTTATGGATATTAAGATGCCGATTTTAAATGGTTTTGACGCCCTCAAGCAAATAAAAAAGATGAGACCGTTTCTTCTTGTAATAGCCCAAACAGCATATGCTCTTACCGATGATGAAGTAAATATAAGAGCTTCCGGATTCGATGGCTACATTTCAAAACCTATCATGAAGCAACCACTCATGACTCTCATCGA
>AMFJ01025393.1_pt1 | contig 24908 bp, 22 predicted proteins | sample 427208 | NCBI WGS metagenome assembly AMFJ01 (sample SAMN02954298, study PRJNA114691) | groundwater metagenome | biome: aquatic; feature: subsurface aquifer; material: sediment; isolation source: subsurface aquifer sediment | place: USA: Rifle, CO | collected 2008-08 | reverse complement strand
TACCGCGCATAAAGCGCGGTACGTAGGGGTGCTGCGCGGGGCACGATGAAAAAGGGTTTGGCTGTTACATTGAAGTTTAATTCTAACAAGGAGGTCATATGTTAATTGCGGCAATTGTTTTTTTTATTTTAGCAGCATCATTAGGTTTAGTTCTTTTAACAGCCATTTTAAGAGATAGACCCACCTACAAACCGATTGTATTTATGCATGGCACGATCGCAGGTATCGCATTAATTATTTTAGTCACCTATGTTGCGCTGGGTCATACAGATACACTGTTGATTACGAGTTTGGTTTTGTTTGTATTGGCGGCGCTTGGCGGGTTTACTTTATTTACATTTGATATTAATGATAAACCAATCCCCAAAAAACTAGCTATTATGCATCCTTTATTGGCCGTCGTTAGTTTAATCTTGCTGATTGTATACGTCGCTCAAACGGTTTAAAGAATTGTGCGGTCCATTAATTTTTTCAATTGCTGTACTACTTTGTGTGCGGGCAATGGATGGCTAATAAAATAACCTTGGATAATTTCGCAATTTTGCGCAGTCAAATATTGTAATTGTTCGGCGGTTTCAACGCCTTCTGCAACGACCTCCAGACCCAAATTGTGAGCAAGCGCGATGAGTGCATTAGTGATTGCAGAATCATCAGGATTGTTAGGCACACCTTGAATAAAAGTCCGGTCAATTTTAATCGCGTTTAGCGGAAATTTTTTCAAGTGACTGATAGAAGTATATCCTGTGCCAAAATGATCAACGGAAATTTGCACGCCAGTTGTTTTAATAGCGAATAATTTTTGTGAAGCGCTATCAATATCTTCCATCATCGTTGATTCATTGATTTCAAGTTCCAAATATTGTGGGTTCATTTCTGTTTCTTTTAAAATAGTCTCAATTATTTTGACGATGTCAGGATGCTGAAATTGTTTTTGTGATAAATTAACTGAAATTGTAATGTGTTCATAGCCTTCGTTTTGCCAATATTGATTAATTCTACATGCTTCGCGCAGCACCCACTCGCCTAGCTGCATAATAAATCCGGTTTCTTCCGCGAGTAAAATAAATTTTTCCGGATTAATCATACCAAGTTCTGGATGTGTCCAACGGACCAAGGCTTCCACCCCGACGATTGTCCCTTTTTTAATGTTTAGTTTAGGTTGGAAATAAAGTGAAAGCTCTTTGTTTTGAATCGCGTGACGTAAAGCAGTGCCCAATTGTATATATTCACTTGCTTCAAGATGAAGTTCTTCTGTATAAAATTGATAAACATTTCCGCCGGCATTTTTTGCTTGATTGAGGGCTGCGTTTGCACAATGAAGCAAATCTTCAATGGCCAATCCATCATGCGGGTAAATACTGATGCCGATACTGGCCGTGATAGAAAGTCCCTCAATGGGTTCAGCTGCAGCACGCAAGATTTTTTCTGCAACGACACTTGCAAATTTTGGTTTTGTAATATCGTTTAATAAAACAATAAATTCATCTTCTTTTAATCTTGCTAGCATGTCTTCAGTGCGCAGCACTTTTTGAAAACGTTTGCTGATTTGTTTTAGGATGTTATCACTGCGGCTTTGGCCTAATTGAGTATTGACTGCGTTGAAATCATCAAGATCAATCAGTAAAACGGCCAACACTTTGTTATGCCGTTTAGCATGGCTGATCGCTTTTGTGAGGGCTTCATTGAACAAGATATGATTAGGTAAATCCGTTAACTCATCATATCGTTCAATACGTGCTTCAACGGTACTCATGTATCCTCCTGATTGGTAAGGAGTTACGCTCGAAACCCTCTTAAATATTTAGAATTCTGCCGTTAAGGGGGTATCAATATATGTTATCATATATGTTGAACAAATAGCTTTAAGTGGGTCGGTATTATGCAGCGACAAATAATTCCCGAAAACCACGTTGAAAACGCTGAAAATCATCTTGATGATTTTCAAACCCTGCTGCGCTATATCAATGATCTTGCCAACCATAAACTCGGATATCCTGTTTCATTACTCACTTACTTAGGTGTTGTCAATAATAAATCATTAGGCATTGATCCGGGCAGCCTTGCCAATGTGTTGCTTAATAATGTCGGTGATCCTTTTAAAGATTCTGAAACATCACGCATGGAAGTTAAAAAACATGAACGAAAATTAATTGCTATCTTAGAAAAATATTATGGATTACAAAAAAATGAAGCGCGTGGTTATGTGACTACTGGTGGAACTGAAGGGAATTTTGCCGGTCTCTGGTGGTCAAAGCGTTACTTAATTAATAAGGCACTCGATCAATTAATTAAAAGAGATGATGAAATTAAAATTCAAATGAAACAAAAAAAAGATCTTGACGTTTCACTCAAAAAAATTCCTTTCAATCATTACGAGGCACGCGCAGCGGCACTTCAAAAAATAATTGATGTACAAAAAGAAATAGATGCCAATCAAGATAAAGTGCAGCAATTATTGATCCCCACCGTTTTTTATACGAAAGGACACACGCATTATTCCATTCCAAAAATCGCAGAAATTTTGAGATTAAATATTAAACCGATTGAATCTTATGCCGACGGTTCAATGGATTTAACCCATTTTAAAAAAGAATTATTGTTGCATAGGGGGGCGCACCCAGAAAGTGCTGTCATTGTGATTGCAAATATTGGCACGACAGTGACAGGTGCGATTGATGATGTGCCGGGCATTAAAAAAATCTTGGATAGCATGCAGCCCAAAGTGACATATACCATTCATTTAGATGGCGCTTTAACAGGTTTTGTGATGCCTATTTTAAAGCCGTTTGGTGATATTCCAAATTATTTTGAAGCGCTCGGGGTTAATACGTTGGCGGTTTCTGCGCATAAATATCCAGGATTGTCACAGCCCTGCGGAATTATTTTGGCAAGAAAATATTTTTTTGAAAAAGCATTTGAAAAAAGCGAACGCAGCATTGATTATGTCGGAAATATTTTAGATGTGACGATTACAGGGTCTCGTTCCGGCTTAAATGTCCTCATGTTTTATCATGCGTTATGTGCAATGGGCCTTGATAAAAATACCCATAAATTAAAAGAAATGGTGGATGAAAATCTGCAAAATGCCAAATATTTATATGAAAAACTGGTCAAAATTTTTGGACCGGAACGCGTTTTTTATCCGCATCATTTTAACGTTATTTTTCCAAAACCTTCTATGGAACTCGCAAAAAAATATCAGTTAATGTTAACTGGCGATAAGGCAAATATTTGTGTTTTAACGAATGTTACTCGGGAATTGATTGATGAATTTATAGCAGAGTTGATGTTAGATAAGGAGGCAAATATGGGTACCCTACAAAAGAAACATTACAATGTACAAACCTTGAAAAAAGAAAATGCAGATGAAGTGCGTGATCTTTTTATTAATTCTTTTTGCAATTATGAGCCTATCACTAAAAGTTTGCATATCAAACACAGTGAATATGCACCTTTTGTTGAAGAGGTTATTGCAAAAGCAGTCAAAGACGGTTTAAGCACAGTTGCTTTGGATGATGAAAATCACGTGATTGCTTTTATGATTGTAGAAGATATTGCGAGTCCCTTTAAACCAGAAATATCTCATTATCCCAAGTTAAAACCCGTATTAGATTTATTGGATAAATTGTCCAAGCCATTTCTAAAAGGTAAAAAATTCTCTAAGGGAAAAGTGGCGCACATTTGGATTGCAGCAGTTCTGCCTGAATATCGAGGACATCATATGTTTACAGAATTAGATGATGCAACGATTAAAATGGCAGCCAATAAAGGATTTAATTTTGCCTATGCTGAATTTACCAATGAAATTAGTGAAAAAGTAACGCATCAATTTAAGTTAATTGAATTATGCAATCGAATTAAGTATGAGGATTTTGAATTGGATAATGGCGAAAAACCTTTTGCAGGAATAGAGGGTGGTGCAGCCGCTTATTATGCAGCGATTAAACCGGGTATTCAGCTAGACTCTTTAGAGAAATGTTATACAATGGATACAGCGCATTGATTGCGGAGATCATTGCGTCTTTACGACATTTCTCGTTGTCGTGCGAGCATGGAATAAATAAAGCTGCGCACGACGTACCGCGCTTTATGCGCGGTATCCAGCGGTCTTTCTGTTATTTCCTGGACCCCGCGAACAAGTCGCGGGGCGTAGTATAGTGTTCAGTGGTCAATATCAATATGGATATAGTGGTTGATCAAAAACAAATTTCTCAGGATGAGAGAGTTCAGGTTACGAAACAAGTTCGATCTGATCTGGTCGATCATCTTTATCAAGGCTGCTTGCCTGGGACGCTTACGGGTCTTGTTGTCAGCGTCCTTATTTATTTTGATTTTTACGGTTATACCCCCACGCGTTTACTAATCATCTGGTTGATTGCGTTTGACTTCATGATGATTGCTTTGTCGACCGTTTATTTTCTTTATATGAAATATAAATATTTATTTTCACTTGTGACCTGGGAATGGGCTTATTCCATTACGATGGTCGGATGTGCTTTAGTTTGGGTGCCCATTATTTTATTGATGCCAGATGATACTATGCGGCAATATCTCGCGTTAATGTTGTTATTTTTGGCGACCACAGGATATGCGACCGGAACGATTGGCCAATTTTCTTTAGGTGTCGTGACGCTCAATATTTTATTAATACCGCTTACTATTTGGGGCTTTTATCAGGGTGGCGTTTTTTATAATAGTATTGGAATTTATGCATTAATCTATATGGGTTTCTTAATCGGCATCAATCATCGCAGTACACAGTGGTTTAAAGATTCACTTAAATTAAAAATTGAAAATACTTTAGTGAGTTATCAGGCGAACCATGATTTATTGACGAATTTACCGAATCAACGTTTGCTGCCTCAATATGTTGAATCAGCTATTAAAGCAGTAAAAAGCACGGGCGATACATTTGCCTTGATTTGTTTTTCGTTAAACAGAATGGAAATGATTAATGATAGTTTAGGGCATGCGGCGGGAAATGCAGTGATTCGTGCGGTTTCTGATCGTCTTAATTCATTTGCAGCATCGATGAAAGATGAATCTTATTTTGTGACGATATCACGTAAAGATACATTTAACATTTTAGTGCTGCCGTTTAAATTAGAAGATGCAGAAAATAAAATAAAAGCACTTTTTTCTATTTTAGATGATCCTTTTTATTTAGAAAAACAAGGCGTCAAATTAACCGCAAGTATAGGCGTCAGCATTTTTGGTAAGGAAGGTAGTGATGCACATTCTTTATTAATTAATGCAGATGCTGCCATGCTTCGCGCAAAACAATTTGGCGGCAATCGCTTGGAATTTTATAAAAGTGAAATTAACGCAGAAATACCCAAACAACTTGAACTTGAAACTGATTTACACGCAGCACTCGAACATAAACAATTCTTGCTTTATTATCAACCGTTAATTGATTTAAAAACGCGAAAAATTTGCGGTATGGAAGCGTTGATCAGATGGGCGCATCCTGCGCGTGGTTTTATTTCTCCTATCAATTTTATCCCGCTCGCAGAAGAAACAGGTTTGATTGTACCGATTGGACAATGGGTGCTGGAAGAAGCGTGCAGACAAATCAAAATTTGGCATGAAATGGGTTTTTCATCTTTAAAAATCGCTGTTAATTTAGCAGAAAAACAATTAAGAGAACCTAACTTAATTGAGATGATTCAACATATTTTAAAAAAAGAAAATTTAGATGCAGAGTTTTTAGAATTAGAAATTACAGAAACTGCTATTTTAGATGAATCAGTCACGCGGTTAATCAAAGAATTTAAGAGAGTCGGTTTAAATTTAGCCGTTGATGATTTTGGTACAGGTTATTCAGGATTGAGTTATCTTAAACGATTTTCGATCAATAAATTAAAAATTGATCAATCTTTTGTGCGTGATATTCCGACTAGTAATGATAGTATTACTATTGTTTCTGCTATCATAGCAATGGCAAAAGAATTAAAAGTGTATACGCTGGCTGAAGGTGTTGAAACGAAAGAACAGCTGCAATTTTTGATAGATAAAGGATGTGATTTTGTGCAGGGTTATTATTTTAGTAAACCCGTTGATGCTGAATCATTTACACAATTACTGAAGAAGTAAGGGAAAAACAATGAAGGGAATTCATAAAAAAATAATCAGCATTAGTTTATTGAGCATGGTCACAACTTTGCATGCAGCAGGATATAGATTGGAATTTCAAAGCCCTTCGGTGCTGGCTGATGCAGGGGAGGCAGCGGTTGTTGAAGATGCGGGCACCAACTGGTATAACTCTGCGGGTTTAGTTTATTTGCCGCAGCAATTAGTGGTATCAACCATTGGTATCTATGAACGCACTAAATTTTCAGGTACATCAACAGCTGCATCCGCTGTGGATCCCGCATTTAATTATGCAAATACCAATTCAAGAGCAAGTTCCTATACGACACCGCTTCTGCCTGCTATTCACTACACGGTGCCGTTTAAAGAACGTTTTGCATTTGGTATTAGTATTGTGCCTGCGTGGGGGCTCTCAAAAAATTATGGGTTAGATTCGGATGTGCGTTATAACATAGATAAAGTATCTACAAAAACGATTGATATAGCGCCCAGTATTGCAATGAAATTGAATGATCAATGGTCGGTGGGTGTGGGGCCTGATTTTCATTATTTTTCGATTCAAAGTAAAGTGGCGACACTGACACAGCCTGTGACTGCAACAGATTCTGTATCACGCTATACGGCGGATAATTGGGGTCATGGTTTTCATGCAGGTGTTTTATACCGCATTACCAATGGGACACGTGTAGGGCTTAATTATCGATCTAAGATTGTGATGAACTTAACAGGATATACCGATTTTATCTGGACAGGTATTCAAAATTTTAGTAACAATCAATTTAAGATTAGCTTTCATTTACCGCCGACAACGACGTTAAGTATTTATCATGAGTTGACTGACAAGTTTGCGTTGATGGGCACAGTTGCCTACGATCAGTGGAGTGTGATTCGTTATTATTACGGACAAAATATTATTGGGCCGCCGGCACCCGGTGTGCTGAGCAATTCGGTATTAAGACAAAATTTTCATAATACCTTTGATTTTAGCGCAGGCATGCATTACAAATGGAATGAAAAATGGCTGCTGCGTGCTTCTGTGAAATATGAACCCACTCCGACGGTCGATTCTTTCCGTGGATTATCTTTCCCTGATCCACAAAAAATAGGAGTTAATTTAGGTGCGCGCTATCAAATCAATAAAAAATTAGCGCTTGATATGCTTTATGCGCATGTGTTTACGCCAGCTGTTGCTATCAACGATGTCAATCCATTAACTGGCGCTACATCGGCTGGGCATACGAATACGGCGATTGATTTGGCGGGCGTGCAGCTTGTGTGGAATATTTAACGATATTTAAAATAAAAATCATAATAATCAAATGATTAGCGGGCCCACGTTTTTCATTATCCTTTAAGCTGCATCAGCTATAATTGAAAGAAACGAGGTTTCAATTATGAGCTTGGCGCGAGAGTATAAAGAAGGTAAACATAGGGTTACATTAGCCGAAGCAAAGGAAAACCCTGAGTATTGGCAATTTGTAGAAAATATTTTTCGAGAAGAAGCAGCAAGAAAAATTCAAAATGCTGTTCGTATACGTCAGTTTAATCAATTTTTAAAGACTCACCCAGATTTTATTTTTTTTCATGAGCAAATTCAAGAATATAAAATTATTCTAAAAAAAGAACATTTAACTCTTCATATAAAATTAAAAAAAGATTATCTTCTAACAAATGATGATTTAAATGAAATTGCTTCAAAAATATCAAAAAAATTTAAATATCATGTAGAAATTATTAATAGCAATAATCAATGCATTATAAACAAAACAACGAATGAAGCGAGAAAACATCAGGAAGTCTTAACGGATAAATTTGGCGGAGAAGCAACACTTCTTTTTATAGAAGAGCCCATTGATGATAAATACAAAGAACATGCGGAGAAAATTAAAAAAGGTAAATGGGTATCACTCGATTTTTCTGATTATGATTTCGTCAGCAACATATATAAAGCACTTCGACTAAAATTAATTAACATCGATCAAATGGCAACTGCTTATTTTCTTTTTATGGCAAGAGATGCGCTGCAAGATCCAGATCATAATGAGGGCATTAAACAATATTCTTTTGAAGAGAAAGAAGGCCCTTATGATTACAGTAAAACTCATTTACCTAGCGATCCATCAATGATGGATGAATTCTTTAAAAAATGTAAAGCACTGAATCAATCCGATCAATATTATTTTTCTGTTAATTTATCAAGAAAAGCAATCGTAACCATTTTATACGATCGACTTAGCTTTGTAACGTTTGATTCTTTAGGGGATGAATCATTTTTAAATCTATTAAAAAAATATATTGATCTCAAATCAAAAAACACAGCTATTCTACCGTATTATGAGAAGCTTTGTCATATATTTGATGAGGAGAATGAAATAACAGTAGCAGAAGTTACACAGTATATTTCTAGGATAACCTCTTTTATGGTTGAGCATGAAAAAAATCTTGCTGATTGGTTAGAGAATAAAAATTTATCTAGCAAAGACCAAAAAGATAGAGAAAGTATGAGTTTTATCGCGGTTATTCTTAGGTCAACGGGATTTTCAAATATATTAGAAACTTCACTCGATTTTGACTCAAAAAATCCAAATAGTCCCTTAGCGTCTTTCTTGATCTTATCTATTCCTGTGATGAACATATTACAAAAAACTGTATATGGGGATGATGTAGTGACGCCTGCCTTTACTTTAGGCCCATTTTATCCATCGCTTGTTCGAGAAAACATAGAAAAAAATTCCCCATCAAGACCGGTTGAATTTTTTCATCCGAATATTAAAGCTAATATGAATCCTCATGGTTATTCAATTAGCCGTCCCTTCAGCTTGATTTTTCATGACATATATCATGTAGAAAATTGCAGCCATTTTATGTGTAAAAGCTTCTTAAAGCATTTAAGAAGTTTGCATACCCTTGTAAAATATACGGGCCATTTTCCAAACTCATTTTTGGCAAAATCTCTTTGGGACTTAACAGATATAGAATTCTCTAATCCTGTCGATTTATTGTCATTAGAGAGCGTAGAAAATGATCTTGTTAAGCAAGCTATGTACAAAAATATCATGTCCAAAACAGGATCTCAACAGGCTCCGTTTTTTGGGGATCATTCTTATTATGATCTTTTGTTGTACGATGATAACCTATTGCTTATTATTGATATGATAGTTAATGAAAAGCAATGGAGCCATATTCGAATAAGAAATACTAATTATTTTGACGATGTGATTCCATTTTTGCGATCAGATAGAAAAATAAATACCTTATACGTTAAAATGAAGGAGATTTTCGATATTTTTCCTTTCCCTGAAAAAATATTCTTGGAAGATCCATTAAAAAGAGCGCGAGAAAAATATATATTTTATGTATTGCTATATCGTTTGTTAGCAGAGTTAAAAGTTCCTGAAGATAATAAAATACTTTATTATTTTTGTTGTTCTTTGGCAAAAAATGTAGGGTTACAAAATATTTTAAAATGGTCAAGAAATGATGGGTTAATGATTCATTCAGAAAAACAAAAAAAATCTATTACAAGCAAAGATGTTCCTTTGTTGGATCGAATGATGGCTGCTGCTAAACATGTGGATGTTAATATTGTTTTTGTTATGGAATTAAGGACGTTTTTAATCAAAAATTTTAAGAAAAGCAAGTCGCCATCATATGAAATGGTAGAAAAATTATTAAACGACTTGAGTGAAGATCAAGAACCAGATAAAAGTAAGATCGAAAAATATATATTAAAAACCGATGCTATTATAATAGCATATAGAAAAAATACGATACCTTTTTTTTCTAGTATAAAACAAATAGAACAAGAATGGGAAAAATTAAAAAAAGATCACAAAATGAATGAGTTTTTACTGGAAACGAAAGAAAGCAAGTATCAACCTAAGTAAGGTGACCAACTGTTCTGCAGGGTCAAATAATAGTGTAACCATGAAAAAACAATACACCATTCAAGTAACCGTGTTATTAGAAAAATCCTTTTGGACGGGCATTTTTGAAAGAAATGATCATGAGGGTTACGCGGTCGCGCGTAAAATTTTTGGCGGTGAGCCAACCGATGCAGAGCTTTATGAGTTTGTTCTTACGCATTTTTATGAGCTAAAATTTACAGAACCAAAAAATTTTAAACTGGTTATTAAACGAAAAAACCATAAGCGTATGCAGCGCGATGTTCGGCGTGAAATGGAAAAAGCTAAGAAAAATTTACCTAGTGCAACGCGAGCGGAGGAAGTATTAAGGCTTGATCTTGAGAAGAATAAAAAATTAAAAAAAATTGTTTCTAAAGCGGAAAAAGAAAAGCAGCAAGAAGAAAAATTTCAATTAAAACAAGCAAAAAGAAAAAAGAAACATCGGGGGCATTGACGGGTATTTTTGTACATGACAAAAATTCTAGATGTATAAACCGTTTGCCTCTAGAATAACGCTAATATAAGATTAATTTAGAATCAATCCTGTCTGGAGCTTTAATAGGAATGAAAAAAATTATCTTTTACTTAAAAAATATTATTTATGGCATTAAAGACGACCCAAGTATTTTAGTACCTATATTTATCGTAATTTTTATTATTCTTGTATTAATGGGTTATTTTCATGGCATAGATAACTCAGACTGTACCGGCCTCCCAACAAAGTACTGCTAATTTTAATAAAAGGAAATAAAAGTTATGGATAGAGAAACGCTAATCTTTCAATATGACCTAGAAGCTACAAACAATCTAAGGGTAGCAATTTATAACTATGAATTAAAAACTATTAATAATTTACAGCTTATTAATGGTGGAGCAGCATCCTTATTAATTACCTTTTTAACTCAAGCAAAAATTCACTACACTCTTGGTTTAAAATTTTTCTTTACCATCTCAACCTCTCTATTTCTAATTGGACTGGCTTTTTCACTAGCTTTACTTTTTATCTCGCCTAACTTTATGGAAGCAAGATACAGAATCAATGAAATTAATTATGGTAATAAAATGTATGAAAAATGCAAACGTAAACGGTTATGCTGTTTTTTGGGAGCGGTAACATCTTTTTTTATTGGAATTGTTATTGCATTGGTATGTTGGTTTTTGGCTACGTAAACTCAAAACATTAATGAGATACCCCTTACCAATCAATTTGTCCTTGGCTATTTCTCGGATATCCTTCGGATGTTGTGCTATATAACTCCTTCTCACCACGTATTACTTTTGTTGCATAATGCCACTGCCCACCTACTTTTTTATAGTATAAATTCTGCGTAAAACTACCATTCCTCGCCATCCAAAAAATATTAAACTTTCTCTGATCGACATCACCTAAATTCCATTTATTACCCATATGGACATGACCTGGGATTAGGCTGTTATATGCTCGAGAATTTTTAGTAAAAGTATTCAAAGTTACTCTGTTCGCTTTCACATCAGTATTAAACTCATTAATATCCATTATACGTGCAGTAACATCGAATAGTGGATGCGCACCTTGATGAATCACCGTTTCTCTTCCTAAATTAGAATCTTTACTCACAGAGCTATTTATCAGATAGCAAAAACTTTCACCACCTGTTTGATACCCTATTAAATCTTTTGTGGCGCCCTGCAATTCTCGAACAACTGAAGATATGTTTTCATGAATTGATTGAAGATCATTATCAACCTTCGCTTGTTTCCGTACCCGAAAATATTGAGCGAGAAGCCAGCTAATAAAAAAGAAAGCAGCTCCAAAACAACTTAATATTAGATGAATTTGAAAAGGCGCAGCATTACTACCAGTAAAGTTATAAATACACCAGAGGATAGCTGCAAAAAAAGGGAACCAGAACTCTTTTACTAACTGCTTAAATACCACGAAAACTTTACGCTTTTGCATTCTAATCTCAAAAAGTTACCACCCAAATAACACAAAGGCCCTGATACTAGAAGCATCAGAGCCCAAAATCGTAAGCCCCCAATTGACTTGTTATCGTCAATTTTGGGAGCTGCTACCCGAAGGTAGTCTCACAAGCCCATTGCTGGGAACACCACAATTATGGACGACTATAGATGTTGCGTCAAGGCAGTCAAACCTAATGCTTTTAGTAACCCCTTGATTATTGCATCTAAATCTTCCTTAATTACATGATGGGTAACGTATTGTCGCTTTCCGTTAGCATCCTTACCTAATTTAATACGATCAAATCTCGCTATAGAAACGGTGGCGATCATATCGCACTTTGCCCATGTTTCCTCTTCCGCATACTCTCCCGGCAGAGATAACGGATTCATTTTATGATGATGTGCTTCAATAGGAATTGGTTTTGTCGTACTTAATGGCACAACTGTGTATAGCTGTTGCTGCTTACGTGAAGTTGGCGACACTATTACTACGGGCCGCTTCTTAATCATTTCAGGAAGAATAAAACCTGAATAATCACAGATCAGAACCGTTCCTTGTTTTGGATGAAAAGTTATAGCCATATCCATACCTAGTTAAGAAAAAACTGGCGATATAGTAAGAACAATTCAAACCTAATGCTAGCAATGTTTTCGGAACTTTGAAAATTATAGATTACGAGTTAGAGTACTGTGTTCATAGGAGAAGTGCCCCCTGAAATGGGAAAGAGCCCAGAATCTCCAAATTCATTGGCTCCCCGGACTGGACTCGAACCAGTGACCCATTGATTAACAGTCAATTGCTCTACCGACTGAGCTACCGGGGAATGTCATTAAGAGATTTGCATACTAATATTGGATTTTATCAACGTCAATATTATTTTGCTAATTTTTCAATGGCATTCTGCAAGCGTTGCATGGCTTCTTTTATTTTTTGAAGCTCCGTTGCATAAGAAATGCGTAAATAACCCGGCGCACCGAATGCAGAGCCTGGAATGACCGCAATTCCTGCTTCATTTAACAAATATTCAGCTAACGCAATGTCGTTGTTAATATGCGTATTTTCAAGGATTTTTTGCACAGAGGGGAAGCTATAAAACGTTCCATCACAAGGCTGCACTTTTATCCCAGGCATTTTTTTAAGCGCAGCAATCATGTAATCATGCCTTTCATGATAAGCATCGGTCATGATTTTGATACACGATTGGTCTCCATTCAACGCAGCTTCTGCGGCGGCTTGAGCAATGCTTGTCGGGTTTGACGTGCTTTGTGACTGAATTTTTTTCATAGCAGCAACAATATTTTTAGGCCCTGCGGCATAACCAATCCGCCACCCAGTCATCGCATAGGTTTTAGAGACGCTATTGACGACCATACATCGATCATAAAGTTCAGGACAAACCATTAAAATATTCGCAAAAGGTTCCTTGGCCCATAAGGTATGTTCATAGATATCATCTGTTACTACCAAAATGTGCGGGTGCTTCAATAAAACTTGACCTAACGCTTTTAATTCATCAGTAGTATAAGCAACGCCGGTCGGATTAGAGGGACTGTTCATCACCATTAACCGTGTTTTAGGGGTGATCGCTTTCTGAAGGTCGGCGGGCGTGATTTTAAAATGTTGTTCAAGATCCGCTTGAATAACGATAGGAATTCCACCCATTAATTTTGCGATATCAATATAAGATACCCAGTAAGGTGCTGGGATAATAATTTCATCTCCATTATTTAATACCGATGCAAATAAATTATATAAACTGTGTTTAGCACCGCAGGAAACAATAATTTGTTCGGCTGTGTAGTTTAACTGATTGTCGCGTTCAAATTTTTGGATAATGGCTTTTTTTAACTGAGGCGTTCCATCGACGGCCGTATACTTAGTCATGCCCGCACGAATCGCTTTAATCGCTGCTTCTTTAATAAAATCAGGTGTATCAAAATCAGGCTCACCTACGCCTAAATTAATGATGTCTTTGCCCGCTGCAATGAGTTCATTGGCCCGTGCGCCGACTGCTAAAGTGGCGGAAGGTTGAATGCGTTCTACGCGGTCAGCAAGTTCTTTCATCATGATATTTAATAAACTCCATAAATTACTGTACAATGGCCGATTTTATAGTTGAGAGCAAGTGTATGATATTACCAGTGGCCCGAATGGGGCATCCTATTTTGCAGCAGGTTGCTGAAAAAGTAAAAGAGGTTAATGCGCCTTCCGTCCAAACATTTCTCTCGAATTTTATCGAGACCTTTCACGCCTTAGATGGTGTTGGGCTAGCAGCATCTCAAGTGTTTCAGCCGTGGCGTATCGTGATTTTTCATTTGTCGTCAGAGCGTGCCAAACTGCGCGGCCATCACGAAGAAATTCCTCTCACTATCTTAATTAACCCCGTTATTGAATTTTTAACAGACGAAGTTGAAACCGCGTGGGAAGCCTGTTTTTCACTTCCTGGATTGATGGGGCAAGTGTCTCGTTGTAAAGCGATCCGATATTCTGGATTAACACCAGATGGCGATACGATAAGCCGTGAAGTCGAGGGCTATCATGCACGCATGGTACAGCATGAATGCGATCATTTAGACGGTATCCTCTATCCCATGCGTATGCACGATATGAGCCGTTTTGGGTTTATGGAAGAAATTCGTCAAATTCCACCCAAATAACTGTTCAAAAATATAACAATAACGTATAATTACATTTTTAAATAATCAACCTCAGGAATGCAAAAATGAAGAAATTATTGATGATGGTATCAGGTCTTGCTTTGATAGAATTGACGGGCTGTGCATCTATTGTAAATGGCACAAATCAAAGCGTATCTGTGAATACCAGACCTGTTACAGGCGCCACTTGTTCACTCGAAAATGATAAAGGGAAATGGTTTGTAAACCAAACCCCGGGATCTGTTACTGTTCATCGCAGCTATAAAGACTTAACAATTAATTGCGAAAAGAGAGGATATCCCAAGGCCAGCAAAAATATTGTATCAAAAACCAAAGGCATGGCATTTGGTAATGTCGTGTTTGGCGGTGTCATTGGTGCAGGCGTTGATATGGCGGATGGTTCTGCCTATGATTATCCGACGGATATCGAAGTCCCTATGTCACATAGAGGCTAACTTTAGCATTTTATCGCTCACCTCGTGTTATTCTAAGGCGCGTCTTTCAATAAACGAGGTGTTTTTTCATGGTAGAGCAAGTGTTTCAACTTCGCGCTGATTTTAAACCTGCAGGCGATCAGCCATCCGCTATTTCGGAATTACTGACTGGATTAAAACAAGGGTTAAGTCATCAGACATTACTGGGTGTAACAGGTTCCGGCAAAACGTTTACCATTGCAAATGTCATTGAAGCCATTGGCCGTCCCACTATCATTCTAGCGCCAAATAAAACACTCGCGGCACAACTTTACGGAGAGATGCAAGAATTTTTCCCTAAAAATGCCGTCGAGTATTTTGTTTCTTACTATGATTATTATCAACCTGAAGCTTATGTGCCTTCATCCGATACTTATATCGCAAAAGATGCATCGATCAATGAACATATTGAACAAATGCGTTTGTCTGCAACCAAAGCTTTATTAGAACGACGCGATGCAATTATTGTTGCAACGGTCTCAGCCATTTATGGTTTGGGTGATCCGCGTATGTATTTAAGCATGGTCTTACATTTAGACCGCGGTGATAAAATAGATCATCGTCACTTACTGAGACGTTTGGCCGAATTGCAGTACACGCGTAATGATGTCGATTTATATCGCGCTACTTATCGCGTTCGCGGAGATGTGATTGACGTGTATCCGGCAGAATCTGAAAAAGAAGCGGTGCGTATTGAATTATTAGGCGATGAAATTGAGAATTTAGCTTTTTTTGATCCATTAACGGGCGAAATATCGCGTCGTGTGCCACGTTTAACAATTTATCCTAAATCCCATTATGTGACTGCTCGCTCGCGTGTGATTGAGGCGATCGATCAAATTAAAATAGATTTAAAAATTCGACTGGAAGAATTGCGGAGCTTAAATAAATTAGTGGAAGCACAGCGTTTAGAACAGCGCACTCAATACGATTTAGAATTAATGAATGAATTGGGTTATTGTTCTGGCATTGAAAATTATTCCCGGTATTTGTCGGGTCGAACGGAAGGTGAGCCGCCGCCGACTTTATTTGATTATTTACCAAAAGATGCTTTATTAGTGATTGATGAATCACATGTCACCATCCCACAATTGCGTGGGATGTATCGCGGCGATCGTTCCCGCAAGGAAACACTGGTGGAATATGGTTTTCGTTTGCCTTCTGCATTAGATAATCGACCGTTGCGTTTTGATGAATTTGAGGCGCGCGCGCCGCAAGCTATTTTTGTTTCAGCAACGCCGGGTGATTATGAAAAACAATATTGCAGTGAAATGATCGAACAAATTGTGCGTCCCACTGGTTTATTGGATCCTGAAGTTGAAATACGCCCCGCACGTACCCAGGTAGATGACTTGTTGTCTGAAATTAATAAACGCGCAGCCGTCAAGGAACGCATTTTAGTAACGACCCTTACCAAAAAACTTTCTGAAGATTTAACAGAATATTTGGAAGAACATAACGTGCGGGTACGTTATTTACATTCGGATATTGGCACTGTTGAGCGTGTTGAAATTATCCGTGATTTGCGTTTGGGAAATTTTGATGTATTAGTTGGAATTAATTTATTGCGTGAAGGATTGGATATGCCTGAAGTATCTTTAGTTGCAATTCTTGATGCAGATAAAGAAGGTTTTTTACGTTCGGAAACATCACTTATTCAAACGATTGGCCGCGTTGCGCGCCATATTCATGGCAAAGCGATTTTATATGCAGATAAAATCACAGGTTCAATTGAGCGTGCGATAGAAGAAACAAAACGGCGCAGGGAAAAACAAAAAATTTATAACGAAACCCATCAAATTACACCGCGCGGTGTGCAAAAAGCGGTGCGGGATATTATGGAAGGCGCCTATTCCGATCGTTCTGTGCGTGGCAAATTGTTTCCAAAGAGTGATCAAAAATATCTGGAATATAAAAATCTTTCGCCTGAAAAACTGCAAGCTAAAATAATAGAACTTGAAAAGAAAATGTATGATCATGCGCATAATTTGGAATTTGAAGAGGCAGCAGAGCTTAGGGATCTTATTAAAGAAATTGAAAAAAGTAATATTAGTTTTTAATAATTACTTGACGGGCTAAGCAAGTTGGTGTGTGAATTAAGAAAGTCTATTTTTTAAAAGAAAATAGTTATGGATGATTTGCTAAGACCTCGACTTGTATATTGTTTAAAAGCGGTCCTGCTGCTCCTGCGTTATTACGATAGCCAAAAAAGCCAAAAAACGCTGTAGTTGCATGTATAACATGTTCTTTTGCTTGAAAAAACTGATTTATTCCCCCTATTCCAGCCGAAAGAGCAAGGAAGGCTTCTAACCCTACAACCCCATAAAAAGCAGGATCACTATTATCAAAGTCTTCCTGAGTATTTTTTCTGACCGCGCTTGCAAGATAGATTGATGCGGTGAGTAGTATGAGGCTGGCTCCTGTGTGTAATGTGGAGCGACATAAATGCTGTGCAGCCCTTAACAGATTGTCTGTATTTCTATTTAGCATAAAATTTCTATTCCTATTTCGTTTTTGGTAATTTTATTCCGAGAATCTTAAGGGATAATTAATTGTATCTCACAAAATGACAGTTGAAAAATACAACCACTTCATAAAACAAGGAAATTCTTGCCTCTTTTTGAAGGTGATGCTATCTTTCTCCGTTCTTGAAATAGGCACGTAGCTCAGTGGTAGAGCATCACCTTGACATGGTGGTGGTCGGTGGTTCGATCCCACTCGTGCCTACCAGAATTCAAAGAGATAAATAGCATGCCTGTGATTACATTACCAGATGGAAGTCAAAAGAAATTTGATGCAGCACTCACCGTGGCAGAAATTGCTGCGAGTATTGGTACGGGTTTGGCAAAAGCCGCATTTGCAGGTAAGGTCGATGGCAAGTTAGTGGATACTTCTTATCTTGTTCAAAATGATGCGACTATTTCTATAGTAACGGATAAAGATCCTGCTGCTTTAGAAGTGATTCGGCATTCAGCGGCACATTTGCTGGCACAAGCCGTCAAAGCATTATTTCCAACCGCACAAGTGACCATTGGTCCTGTGATTGAAGATGGTTTTTATTATGATTTTGCTTTTGCACGTCCCTTTACGCCCGATGATTTAATCCGCATTGAAGAAAAAATGCATGCGTTAGCAAAAGAAGATTTAGTTGTCACGCGCACTGTGATTTCACGGGAAGAAGCGATCAAATTTTTTCGTGGAATTGGCGAAGAATATAAAGCAAAAATTATTGAAGAAATTCCACACGGTGAAACACTAACGATTTACCAGCAGGGCGATTTTGTTGATTTATGCCGTGGCCCGCATGTGCCTTCGACGGGTAAACTAAAAGCATTCAAGCTAACGAAATTGGCCGGCGCTTATTGGCGTGGGGATTCTAAAAATGAAATGCTGCAACGTATTTATGGCACTGCATGGACAGATAAAAAGGCACTCGATGCTTATTTAAAACAACAAGAAGAAGCAGAAAAACGTGATCATCGCAAAATTGGTAAGGCTCTCGCTTTATTTCATTTTCAAGAAGAAGCGCCTGGCATGGTATTTTGGCATCCCAATGGCTGGATTATTTATCGGGAAATTAAGCAATACATCAGTGATGCGTTGACAGAACGCGGTTATCAGGAAATTGTGACGCCGCAATTAGTTGATTTGGAATTATGGAAAAAATCAGGTCATTGGGACATGTTTCACGAAGATATGTTTACGATTGATTCTGATGATCGAAAATTTGCATTGAAACCGATGAGCTGCCCTTGTCACGTGCAAGTGTTTAAACAGGGTTTACGCAGCTATCGCGATTTACCTCTGCGCTTTGCTGAATTTGGCTGTTGTCACCGTAATGAATTATCAGGCGCTATGCATGGGCTGATGCGGGTTCGGCAAATGGTCCAGGATGATGCGCATATCTTTTGTACCGAAGGTCAAATTCAAAGTGAGTCTGTAGCATTTATTAAATTAGTTTTGGATGTTTATCGGGACTTTGGTTTTAATGAAGTGGTGGTTAAACTTGCAACCCGTCCAGATAAACGAATCGGAACGAATGAATCGTGGGACAATGCTGAAAAGGCTTTAGCCGAAGCATTGAAAGAGGCTGGCTTGCCTTTTGAAGTGAAGCCAGGCGAAGGGGGATTTTATGGCCCTAAAATTGAGTTCCACTTAAAAGATAGTATAGGGCGTACTTGGCAATGCGGCACTTTGCAGGTTGACTATAATCAGCCTGAGCGTTTAGATGCTTATTATATTGGGGAAGACAGCAGTAAAAAGACGCCGGTGATGTTACATCGCGCAATTTTAGGGTCATTTGAACGGTTTATTGGGATTTTAATTGAAAATTATGCCGGCAAATTTCCTGTTTGGTTGGCGCCGATTCAGGCGATTGTATTGAATATTACCGATCGGGCGGCCCCATTTAGCGAAGAAATCGTAAATTTCTTAAAAAAACACGGCTGTAGAGCAAAATCGGACTTGAGAAATGAGAAGATCGGCTTTAAAATCCGCGAACACACATTGCAGTGTATCCCTTACCTCGTTATTGTGGGTGATCAGGAAGTGCAAACGAAGACCGTCTCAGTCAGAACCCAGCAGGGCAAGGATTTAGGTACGATGTCGTTGGATCAATTACTGAGTATCATGCGTGAGGCAATCATGCAGCGGGGTAGAACTACATTAGGAGGAAATGAGAATTAGCGCAGAAAAGAAACCTCGGATCAATGAGGAAATAAAAGCCCCAGAGGTTCGTTTAATTGATGCTGAAGGTAATCAATTAGGTGTTGTGCCCTCCCGTGAAGCACGGCGATTGAGTGAAGAAGCAGCTCTTGATTTAGTTGAGATATCACCTGATGCAAAGCCGCCTGTTTGTCGGATTATGAATTTCGGTAAGTTTACTTATCAGCAAAGTAAGCGCAAAGCAGCTGCGAAAAAGAAGCAGAAGCAGGTTCATCTTAAAGAAGTTAAACTGCGTCCCGCAACAGAAGAGGCAGATTATCAGGTCAAATTGCGTAGCATTATTCGCTTCTTATCAGAGGGCGATAAGGCAAAGGTCACTTTGAGGTTCCGTGGACGTGAAATGTCGCATCCTGAACTGGGTATAGAATTAATGGAGCGCATTATTACGGACTTAGTGGATGTCGGTATTATTGAGCAGCGTCCGAAAATGGAAGGACGGCAAATGGTCATGGTGATTGGGCCAAAAAAATAAAGGCGAGTGCCTTAACGTGGAATTTAGAGTCAGTTGAGTGGAGTAGAAGTTCATGCCAAAGTTAAAAACGAATCGTGGTGCGGCCAAGCGTTTTCGCGCAACGGCGAATGGCTATAAATGCCGTCGTACGAACCGTAATCACATATTGACTAAAAAGACGACGAAGCGTAAACGTCATTTAAGGGCTATTGGCCGAATAGATGCCTCAGATGTGCGCTCAGTTGCACGCATGTTGAATGATCAATAGGTAAGAGAATTGAGGAGACAAATGTATGGCAAGAGTTAAAAGAGGCGTCACAGCACGTGCGCGACACAAAAAGGTGCTGGACAAGGCAAAAGGATATTATGGCGCGCGCAGCCGTGTATTTCGCGTAGCAAATCAAGCTGTTATTAAAGCAGCCCAATATGCTTACCGTGATCGCCGCCAAAAGAAACGCGAATTCAGAGCACTTTGGATCGTGCGTATTAATGCCGCAGCGCGTGAATGTGGTTTATCTTATAGCGTATTCATGAATTGTTTGAAAAAACTATCGATCGAGGTCGATCGTAAAGTATTAGCGGATATTGCTGTGCATGATAAGCAAGCGTTTGCTGCTTTAGCAGATCAAGCGAAACAGAGTTTGGCAGCATAGTTATTCCCGCATAAGTTAGCATTAACGGGAAAAAATCGATGACGGATCTGGATGCAATCTTAGAGCAAGCCGTAAAAGAAATTACAGCTGCGGATGATTTAAAACATCTAGATCACTATCGTGTTTTTTATCTCGGTAAAAAAGGGAAGCTGACTGAATACCTGAAAGAAGTGGGTCAATTACCGCCAAAAGAGCGCCCCTTGGCGGGTCAACGTGTTAATACAGTTAAACAAAAAATTCAAGAATTGATCGAGCAGCGTTTGTTGATTTTGAATGAACAAGCGATTGGCGCAAAACTTTTATCCGAATCGATTGATATCACATTACCTGGCCGAGGGCAGGCGCTTGGTACCTTACATCCTGTTACTAAAACACGCGAGCGTATTGAGACATTTTTCACTCAAATGGGTTTTTCGATCATGGATGGTCCTGAAATCGAGAACGATTATTATAACTTTGAAGCGTTGAATATTCCTCTCATGCATCCAGCGCGTGCCATGCAAGATACCTTTTATTTTGCCGATAATACCTTGTTACGCACACATATGTCGCCTGTACAAATTCGAGCGATGGAAAAAACAAAACCGCCTTTACGCATTATTGCAATGGGCCGTGTGTACCGGCGTGATTTTGATTTGACGCATACCCCCATGTTTCATCAAGTAGAAGGTTTAATGGTAGATGAGAACATTAGTTTTGCTGATTTAAAAGGGATGTTGACACAATTTCTGCATGCTTTTTTTGAAACCGATGTTCCTATTCGTTTTCGTGCATCGTATTTTCCTTTTACAGAACCTTCAGCGGAAGTGGATATTGGTTGTCAACAGTGTCTTGGCAAAGGATGCCGCATTTGTAAAAATACCGGTTGGTTAGAAGTGTTAGGCTGCGGAATGGTGCATCCGAACGTTTTTCGTTTTGTCGGCATTGATAGTGAACGGTATACTGGTTTTGCATTTGGAGCAGGCCTTGATCGTTTAACAATGCTGCGGTATGGAATAACTGATTTACGTGCGCTCTTTGAAAATGATGTGCGTTTTTTACAACAATTTTAGGGCGAAAGGTTAGGTACCTATGAAAATCAGTGAACGCTGGCTTCAAGAATGGATCAAACCGACATTCAGTCGTGAAGCATTGTTTGAATGCTTAACGATGGCGGGATTAGAAATTGAAAGTGTATCTGCAGATGGCATCATTGATATTGCAATTACGCCGAATCGCGGTGATTGTTTAAGTGTGTTGGGGCTTTCTAAAGAAATCAGCGCATTGACGAAAGCAGTTATTCATATTCCTTCATTTATGACTAAAAAACCCACTTTAACAGATACTTTATCTGTCACGATCAAAGAACCCAAAGAATGCCCTCATTATGTGGGGCGTGTTATTCGAGGTGTTAAGGCGGACATGGCAACACCAGAATGGTTGGCAGAACGTTTACGCGTAAGTGATATAAAATGTATCCATCCGATTGTGGATGTCATAAATTATGTCATGTTGGAATTAGGCCAGCCCATGCATGCCTTTGATCTTCAGAAAATAAAAGGCGGTATTCATGTCCGATTAGCAAAATCAAATGAACCATTAGAATTGTTGGATGGACGCGCGCTCACATTAAACAAAAATACTCTAGTCATCGCTGATGATCAATCTGCATTGGCCATTGCAGGCGTGATGGGCGGACTTTTCTCTAGTGTTACACTTGATACAAAAGATATTTTTTTAGAGAGCGCATTTTTTAATCCTGCTTGTATTACAAGTGCGGGCCGTGATTATCAATTAACATCTGATTCTTCTTATCGTTTTCTGCGTGGTGTTGATCCCTCTTTGCAAGTGCGCGCGATTGAGCGTGCAACAGAACTTATTTTAGAAATCACAGGCGGAGCAGCGGGCCCCATTATTGATGTTATGCATCAAGAATATTTGCCTGCGGATAAAACTATTTTATTGCGTGCAGAACGTGCCGCAAAATTATTGGGATTAACAATTCCTGCGCGAGAGATTGAAGATATCCTAGAGCGCTTAGGTTTTTCAATCATAAAAAAAACGGATGGATGGCAAGTCACGGTTCCCGCAAGACGGTTTGATATCACAACTGAAATTGATTTGATCGAAGAAGTGGCGCGCATTTTTGGATATGAAAAAATTCCACTTCATTCTCCCTCTGCTGCTTTACAAAGTTATCCGCTCTCAGAAAAAAAATTATCATTGTCGGCTATACGCAATGCTTTTGTTGACAGCGGGTATCACGAAGTGATTACGTATAGTTTTATCGATCCGAGAATACAAGCATTGTTTAATTCTGAAATTGAACCAAAACCCTTATTAAATCCTATGACGCTTGATATGTCGGTGATGCGGACTTCATTATGGCCTGGATTAGTGAATACGCTGCTTTACAATCAAAATCGCCAGCAACAGCGTGTACGCATTTTTGAAACGGGTTTACGATTTTTGCATGCTAATAAAAAACTGATACAAGAACAAGTGATTGCAGGGCTGATTAGCGGAAGTTTATTTCCAGAACAGTGGGGGATTCCGGCTCGAAATGTCGATTTTTTTGATGTAAAGGGCGACTTAGAAAATGTCTTAAAATTAACATTTTCTGCTAATGAGTTTGAATTTAGAACAGGCTATCATGAAGCGCTTCATAGAGGTCAAACAGCAGAAATTTATTACTTAGACCAAAAGGTGGGCATTATGGGCGCTATCCATCCTGGATTGGCAAAAAAACTGGATATCTCAGGCCCTGTCTTTCTCTTTGAATGTTTGTTAGAGCCTATCAAAACAGCCAAATTGCCGCATTTTGAAGAAATTTCGAAGTTTCCTGAAATTCGACGTGATATCGCAATTTTAGTGGATCGGGCTTTTCCCGCCCATGCGATTCAGGATACAATAAGTCATGTAGCCGGCAATTTGCTGCGTCAGGTTAGCGTGTTTGATCTTTATCAAGGAAAAGGAATTTTGCCTGATAGAAAAAGTATCGCGTTGGCTTTAACGCTGCAGCATCCATCACGCACGCTGGTCGATGAAGAAGTGGCTGAGTTAATGGAGCGTATCATTGTCGCACTCAAAGAAAAATTCGCTGCTGAACTAAGGGGCTAAATATGGCACTAACCAAGGCAGATATATCAGAACATTTATTTAATAATATCGGGTTAACAAAGCGCGAAGCGAAAGAAATTGTTGAATTATATTTTCAACAAGTATGCAAAGCGCTTGAGCGTGCACAGCAAGTGAAACTTTCTGGATTCGGAAATTTCGAATTACACGATAAAAACGAACGTCCTGGCAGAAATCCTAAAACAGGTGAAGTGATTCCTGTTTCTGCGCGGCGTGTTGTCACATTTCGTAGCGGCCAGAAGTTGCGGGCACGTGTTGAGATTTATGCAGGGAATAACAATCAGACGGCCCCACAAAATGAGGAAACATAAGCGTAAACAGCGCAAGCTTGTTTTACCCGATATCCCCAATAAAAATTATTTCAGCATCAGCGAAGCAGCGCTGTTGTGTGCTGTGAAACCGTATGTCTTACGTTATTGGGAGCACGAATTTCCTCAATTGAATCCTACTAAGCGGCGCGGTAATCGACGTTTTTATCAACGGGAAGATATATTGATAGCACGTCAGATACGGAGATTATTGTACGAAGATGGGTTTACAATTGAAGGTGCGCGCGCTAAATTGCACCCTTCTTTACGGAATATCGATACATCCAACATGAATCTAGAAAAATTAATTACAGATTTAGAAGGGATTTTACAAGAATTAAAAATACAAACAGCGTCGTAAGAATATAGCGATTCCACTGAAGAAGGTTGCTTTCTTCTTTTGTGGCGACTATTTGTCATGGATGGCAAATAGAGTGACAGGGATGTCACGATTGGAGCGAAAAAAGAAGAAAGCAACCTTCTTCAGTGGGATCGCTTGTGCTGTTGACATCTTATTTGTGTTTTTATAGCCGAGAGTGATAGTATTAGCGATTTTAAAAAATAGCGGGGCGTAGCGCAGC
>AMFJ01004705.1_pt1 | contig 25055 bp, 21 predicted proteins | sample 427208 | NCBI WGS metagenome assembly AMFJ01 (sample SAMN02954298, study PRJNA114691) | groundwater metagenome | biome: aquatic; feature: subsurface aquifer; material: sediment; isolation source: subsurface aquifer sediment | place: USA: Rifle, CO | collected 2008-08 | reverse complement strand
TGCCGCTAATCCTAAAGATATAATCAAATCTAATCTATTTATTGAGGATTTTTCTTTTTTATTTTTCAGATGAAGATACAATAAAAAAAATATTAATAAAAAGCATGTTAAACCCCGAAAAATAGTATGAGGAAAAAAGTTGTGATAAAACATATAGAGAAAATTTACATTGAATACTGTTATGAAGAAAGATAGTAAAAGACCAATGTAAGATTTTTTATACAAAACTTTTATTAATATATAAATTAAGGGTGCTACCAAAGGAAAAATTGCTGCTTGAAGAATGTAAGTAATCTGATATGGTTTTAAACCAAATATATAAGAAAAAAATGAATATAAAGCTGTTGGCCCAAAACGAAATGGACCTAAAAGTATATCGTTTGCACTTCCAACTTTAGCGTCATAAAATGCTTTTTGAATTGAATTATTAATCAAGTAATCAGACCCAACTACATAAGCAGTAATATCGTTATTTCCTAAAGAAATCGTTGTTGGATAGTTATGAACTTTAATAAGAGGTTGGAGCAGAAAGAAGATGCTGCCGACGATTAATAAAAAAATTAAAATATTTTCTCTTAAATCGCTAAAGAAAATTAACTGTTTTTTTTTGACTAAAACAAAAATATTTACTACTAACGATAATAAAATTAAAATAAAAGCTGATATTTTAACCGGAACTCCTAAAAAACTTAAGGTCACCAGCAAAAGAATTGAAATAATTAACCCAAACCACGGTATCAACCAAAATGAATATTTTTTTATGTCTTTTGGAAGCAATAAAAAGGTAATTCCAAAACCCAAAAAAAACAAAATTATTATTATTGATAATGCTAAGGCGTATGGTATCATATTCAATTCTTTTCAGTCAAAAATAATTTGTAAAACTTAGCAGCTAATCGTCTTTTATCTAGACTACTAGGAATAGTATCATAAGGACGGTAATACTTATCAAATATGAAATGAACTGTATTTATTCCCTCATTAAATTCTTTATCTAAGGGGATTGAATAATTTTTCTTTTTTACTGATAAATTTATTTTTGCCACTTTTTTCTTGTTCAGATATATTGTTACTGATTGTTCTTTATAAAAAGCTTCCGCTTGAAAATTAAGAATCATCTGTCTTTTTTTTGCTAATTTGAACATGACGCTGCTTCTTCTTTCAACCCAACGGAAATCTCCTTCCGGTTCATTCCATCCAAATCCTAAGAAAACAATATTTTTTTTATCTTTCATATCTATATTGATAAATTCTTTTTTGTCCAAATTCTTAACCCAGAGAGTATGTTTTTCGTCGTCCATTCTTTTATTAAAACCTAATTCCTTAATTGTGGCAGATAGACTAGCCGCATAATTTTTTTCGTTATTAACGAGAATATATTTTAGATTTAAAAAATCAATTGAATCTTTGCTTTTTGGTAAATCTATTTCTTTCCAGTCATTTAAATCAGTTTTGTCCATGCCTGGATTATTTATTAAATCACCATCTATGATTCTACCTACATATCCTAAAAAAGGATTTTTTTGATAATATGTTTTTATATAATCTGCTATTCTACCTGTATATCCGCCCAAAACTGGTTTACCATGAACTGCCTCACCTATTATCATTTGAAACGCATTGCCATCACCAAAAAAAGTAAATCCATCTCTTACGGTAAACGGTATTTCTAAAACTGTTGAAAACTCTTTATCTTTTTTTATTTCCTCAAATATATTATTTGGATAATTATTTTTTGGAATAACATCCATATTGACATATAAAAGATGATCTGAGAAAAAAATAACAAATAATACAAATATTAAAATCCATCTTTTTTTTGAATTTATTTTATAATAATAGTCGTTGATAAGGTATGCGGCTACAATATAAGCAAAAAATATAAATCCAACAGCCAGACGTCCGGGAACTCTTATATTATTCAAAAACGGAATATAATGTAAAAAAATATATGGTAGTGGAATAACAATTTTTATCCCCTCATCAACCGTTAACATCCAGTGTCCAAATAAATGTAAAAATGGTCCAAAGGTTAAAATAAAAAATATAATACTTACAAATAAAAAAGGTAAAATATTTTTTTTAATTTTATTGTTTATTTTTCTATAAAAAATTATAAGTGCCAGGTAGGATCCGAGAATAATAATTCCAGGGTAGGTAAAATTTTCAAAAATAGGAGGTAAATTAGGAGCTAACAATCTGACAATAAAGTAAATTGGTTTAAGTAAAAAGGGATATTTTATAGCTAGATATCCATATTCGCTTGGAATAAAATAATTGATAATTTCTGAAGAAAATTGGATCGCTCCTCCCCAACCTGTCGTCCTTGGCACTTGATTAAACATAAACATGTCATACAATGACAAAAGCCAAGGTATTAACCAAATGAATATCAATCCACCGGTTAGTATCAAATACAACCAATTTTCTTTCAATTTTTTGATAAATAATTTGTTATGAAAAATAAAATAAAAAGTTAAAAGTGAAAAAATAGAAATGAGGAGTATAACAAAATAATAAAAATTTAACCAAAGAGCTAAAACAAAAAAAACAGACATACCAACCGTCGATAATATTTTTGTTTGCTTTTTCTCAGTCTGAAAAATCTGTACTGCGAAATAATAAAACCAAGGAAATACAAAATGACACCAGTAGTTTAAATGACCGCCCCTTACCATTAGAAATGTCATTGACCCAAAGGCTGCACCTATTATAAAAGCGATAATTTTATTAATATCCAACTTTCTTAAAAGTAAATACATCCCAATATTAGCCAACAGCAAAGACAGGGTAATTAAAATGGACATTGTTTGGTGCGCAGACAAAAAAGGCCTTAATAATGGAAAAAATAAACCATAACCAGCATCAACTAAACCTAAATTAAAACCAAAAGGATAAAGAATTGCTTTTGTGATACCAAAGGGGTTTTGACCGGAAATGATTAATTGATAAAATTTGTCAGTTAACCACTCATATACTTGAACTTCACCAAAAACTCTTCCTATTTTTGACAAATCAAAAAAGAGTTCGTTCCAAAACCAATTTCGATAAAAAAAAATGTTGATTAGTAGATATCCAAAAAAAATAATCATATTCATTTCGAAATTTTCATCGGTTCAATTTCGCCTAATTGATAATATTGATTATCCCATACTATTTTTTTATATTTTATTGTTTTATGATCAAAAGTAAGTCTGCTTTTTTCAGATAAAACTAGCATATCATTTATATTTAAAAAATCAGAAAAATTGGATCTTGAAACTACTGCCTTATCGTATAACATATACTCCTGCCAAAATCTTGTCCACAGATCATATTCTCCCAGGAATAAATCAGCGGTCAAAAAGGGTCCGCTAATGCTTTTGTTAGAATTTAATTCTCTTAATGAAACAATTTTTTTATTAACGGCCTGCTGGTGGTAATAAAGTTGTGACATGGATCGATGAGCCGATCTGATCGATAAAAATATCATGACTGCTACTAGAATAAAACTAATTATTCTGTTTTTAAAAATATCTAAAAATCCCGTTATACCCGTGCTAAATACTATTGAGTATAAAAAAATCATATAAGATACTGTCTTTAAATGAGTGTAATAATTACGGAAAATAATGAGATAAAGTAAGTAAAATAGACCAAATAATACCAAATATGAAATAATCAGAGTTCTTTCTTTTATCATTTTCAATCCCTGCAACAAAATGACTCCAACCGGGATAGCTAACACAATATCAAGCCATGGTGGTAAATTTTTGTAATAAACAGTGTTATAAAACCCAGTCATTTCAAGCGGGGTAGAGAAACGAATTTTTTCCCATCCAATAAAAGTAGTATTAGCGGCTAAAAAGAAAATTCCATAGCTCCATTTAATTGCTAGCCCGAAGGTAACGGGATTAATTAAAATTGCCAAAAATAAAATTTTTGTCAAAGACCAAAAGATGTGCCACCTTTCTTTACTTAAGATTTTTAACAAAAAATAAATAATCAGTGGAAAACAAATAAATATCAATCCTTCCGAATAAATAGAACTTACTGATGAAATACTAATTGCTATTAAAAAATCATGTAAATTAAAAAAATTAGTCAAATTTTTGTTTTCTGAAAAATAAGATTGAAGAAATATCAGGATTAAAGCAAAAATTCCAGAAAACATAAATTGTGCGAAAAATCCATTGTAAAGCATATAAAGAAGAGTTGAATTCATGGCAAAGGTTAAGAAAATAATTAACAAAAGATATCTATTTTCTTTCTTTAAAAAATTTTTTGAAGTAATATATACGAGCGGAAATGTTAATATAAAAAAAATTGCTATCAAAATATAGTAAACTTGATAGGCACGAACTCCTAAAGTATCCGATACAAATCCCAAAAAAAGCGGACTTCCCCATCTAAAACCATAAAATAAAAGATCGCCAACTGATTTTAAATGGGGTTTATAGGGATTGGCTAATTCCGTTTTATCATCTATTAGAGAATGGTCTATCAAATATTCTCCAACATTCGTATATGCCAAAGGGTCAAGATTACCTAAAGATATTGTCGTCGGAAAACCAGCATTAGCAATTAATGGGTACAGATTAAAAAATAGACTTATTAACACGAATATTGAAATAATCAAATTTTTTTTTGAAAAAATTGACAAAGATTTTTTCTTAATAATTGAATAAACAAAAAATAAAAAAGAAAAAAAGAAAATTGCATATTTTCCTTGGTTAATAGGTATTCTTGCCATAGTTAGCGCAACACCAAAAACAACAGAAAATATTATCCCTAGCCAAGGGCTTAGCCAAAAAGCATCCCGTCGAAGTTTTTCCGGGATAATAATAGCCGTAAAACCGTAACCGATAAAAAAAAGTGTAAGTATAATTTTTGAAGCGAGAAAAATAATATCAATCATATTATTCTAATTTTAGCGAAAAAAATTTAACTGCTAGGTCTCTTACATCTTGATCGTGACTCCATAATTTAGCTGGAATAAAGCTTTTAGAAAATACAAAATATATAGTGTTTATTCCCTGATTTAATTTTCCATCGATATCAATTATATATCTATTTTTTTCTATTGATACTCCTTTTTCACCTATATATTTTTTATTAATATAGACCTTAACCTTTTGTGGTTGATAAAAAGAAAGCGCTTCAAATACCAATTTTTGTTTATTAATATTGTTAGTCTTAATAAAAACTTTAGCTAGTTTTCCTTGCCCCCATCGATAACCATCTTCCCTAAAACTAAATCCAGACGCTGCAAAAAGATTATCATCAGTTGACCCAAAGTTTACTGATTCAAAATTCCTACCGTTTATTTTTCTTTCGTACAAATCATATTTTCCGTCATGCAGTTGCTTTGTATAACCAAGTTTTCCTATTAATTTTGCGATACTTTTTGTATATTCTTCGTCGTTTTTCAATAGAATATATTTAATGTCTAAAAAATCTACTTCCTGTTTTGCCAATTCCAAACTACCTTCATAAGGAAATATATTTAAGGCTCTAGGTTTCTCTTTATCTGGATTATAATTTCCTTTATCGGTTATTTTTAAAACATAGCCAATAAAAGGTAAATTATCATAATAGTCAAAAATTCCTTGATTTAACCTTGATAGATAACCGCCAATTACAGGTTTTCCGTAAATTAATGGTCCGTTCATTATATTAACAGCATGAACGAAACCTAAATACTGAAAACCATCCCTTACTGTCAGAGGAATTTCCAAAACAGTTGATTTAACCTTATCAATTTGAATTTTTTGATATAACTTATTTGGAGTTTGTTCTAGAACTTTCGATGGAGGTGGAATAACATACATTTGATCAAAAATAAAAACAAAAAAAATAATTAGAAAAAATACATATCTATTTTTTTTAGGGTAAATTTTATTAAGAAAATAATCCATTACAAAAGCAGAAGTAAGAGTTGCTAAAAAAACAAATCCAGGGTTAAATCTCATAGGAGCTCGAAGCGAATTCAAAATTGGAAAATAATGAAGAATAATGAAGGGAAGTGGTAAAACAAAGCTAATTCCATCACCTAACGGTAACGCCCAACGATTAAATACTTTAAAAAATGGACCCATTGAAAGTAAAGCAAAAAATAAACTAATTAAAAAATGGGGTTGAATTTTTTTTATTAAACCCACTGGTAATTTTTTCTTAAAAAATATTATTACAAAATAAACCAATAAAATTATTATTCCCGGATAAGCAAATTTTTCCCAACTAGTGAAAAAAAATCGCTGATATTTAACAAAAGGGCTCATTGAAGTTGGTAATGAAGAAAATATTTTTTTGTAAATTGGGTTATATTCGCTCGGAGTAAAAAAACTAAGTAAATCAGCCGATAAAATTGGAGATCCGGCAAATCCTGCTTGTTTTTCAAAACCGTCAAAATACATAAATTGAAAAACTTGAATAATCCAAGGAAGCAAAATAATTAAAAAAACAAATAAGGTAATTAATAAATACTTTAAATTAATAACGATAATTTTTATTAGTAAGTTTTTATTTCGAAAAAAGTAAAATAATGCATAAAACAAAATACCAAACATTACTATAAAAAAATAATATAAATTAGTTAAAATAACGAGAGCTAGTGATATACTTAATCCGATGCTTAATAATATTTTCTTTTTTAAGTTGTTACTCCTAATTAGATCAAGGACTAAAAGAAATATTAAGGGGAAAAAATATGTTGATACATATGTATAGTGACCTTGAATTCTGTGGGAAAGAAAAGGCATAAAACCAAAAATTAAACCAACTAAGACCGACAAAACTTTATTTATTTTAAATTTCCTCAATAATAAATACATGAAAATATTACTTAAAAAAAATCCTGTAAAAGTGATAATCAAAATAGATCTATGAGGGTTTAAGAATGGTCTCAACAACATAAATGGTAAAACAAAAGCGGTGTTAGAATCGTTCATTGAAAAATTAATTGTAAAAGGGTAAAGAATTGTTTTTGTGATGAATGGATTTTTAAAATGAAGTATATTTTGATAACCTGTCTCAACAAGATATTCTGTAACAATATTATCACTCACCGTTACCTTATTATCAAATAATTCTTTCCAGAGATTAAAATTAAAAAAAATATTAATAAAAATAAAAACTGAAGCAACTAATACAAACCAGAGCTTCTTTGTCATGTTAAATATTATACAAGGAAAAACGTCTATATCAACGTAAAACTCGAAAACCGGCAATAAAGTATTCGTTTGTCAGAGTTTTTATCTATGTTCGAAGGGGAGTAGCCTTTTTCAAATACTAAATTAATGGTGTTAATTCCTTTTTTTATTTTTCTGATATGAAGTAAGTAGTTGTCCCATTGAGATTTTATTAATAATCTGTCAATTTTTTCTCCGTTGACGAAAATGTTTATGCTTTGTTGAGCATAATATGAATATCCACACAAAGTAAATGTTTGATATTTACTTTGATCTTTTACTTTAAAAATTAAACCTGCTTGATTTTTTACGACCCATCTACCATCATCTTCTTTTGGACCCCAACCCTCAAGTAACCATTTAGATGAAATGTTCTCCTTTAAATCAATTGAAGTTACCTCTGAATCGTCACTTAAATTCAACATACTTTCCAAACTATCAATATTTTTATCGTTAATTTGGGTATTAAAAAAAGATTTATTTTTTTGAATTGTTTTGTAATCCCAATGCCACCAACTTATATTTAGGAGTCTGTCAATAATATTTTCTGAAAATCGATATTTTATCACTTTTGCAGGTGCGCCTACGGCAACTGCAAATGGCGGTATATCACGGGTAACTACACTACCTGCCCCAATAGCTGCTCCGTCACCAATTGTTACACCAGTTAGAATTGTTACATTATCTCCAATCCAAACATTATTCCCAATATAAATCGGACCTTTATTTATGTCCAAGTTCTCAGAAAACATTCCACCAAGGTCAGCATGATCAATTTTGTGATTTGACGATATAATGTATAAATTCTCGGCTATACCGCCGTATTTTCCTATAGTAACACTTCCGCTTCCTTTTATAACCATTGGACCGTTTACTATAGTGCCGTCTTTTATGTTTGTAATGGTTCCAAGAACTTTCGTTTCTGATGGAAACATTACGCCGTCTCCGATCGTTACCCAAGGATTTTTTTTAAGCCAATCACTTAATATTTTCCCGTAATTTTTTTGCGGAGGATAGGGGAGAATACTTTTATTAAGTTTTGGAATTAAGATCATAATAAACTATAATATTTATATAAGATCAATTCTAACAAAAAATATGATTAAAAATGAAGTTTGTGTGTTTAATATCATCGCTGATGATTATATACCTCAACAGCAATTGTTTGCTGAAAACTTTAAAAAAAATCACCCTGATATAGATATTTACTGTATTACGCTTGAAAATACAAAATTTAAATCAAAATTATTTAAATCCATTCCTGTAAATGAAATCAATACAATAGAGAATTTGGAATTATTAAAATTTAAATATAATGTTTTGGAATTATCAACGGCGATTAAGCCATACATTTTTACGTATTTGTTTAAAAAATATTCCTACAAAAAAATTTTATATTTTGACTCAGATATTACTGTTTATAAACCGGTTAATAAAATAATAAAGAAATTAGATGACTTTGATGCGATTATTACTCCTCATATTAGACAAATGATAGAAGACGACAAACAACCGAATGAAATAGATTTTTCTAAGTCGGGATATTTTAACGCGGGATTTTTTGGTTTTAAAAAAAACATTGATACATTAAAATTTTTAAAATGGTGGGCTGATAAAAACAATAAATACTGCTACATTGATTTTGATAAATTTTATTTCGTTGATCAAAGATGGCTTGATTATACGCCAATTTTTTTAAAGACTTATATCATTAAGGAACCGGGATACAATGTTGCTTATTTTAACCTTCAAGAATATATCGGAAAAATTGATCCTAAAAAAATAGCTTTTATTCATTTCAGTGGTTACGATAAAGAAAAAATTTCCGTTTACCAAAACAGGTTTAATGCAGAATCATTAAAAGAATATTATCCTTATTTTAAAAAATATGATATTGAAATAAACAGACTAAAAAAAAGCAAAAATCATATATATAAATATGATTATTTTAGTAACGGTACTTATTTAAGTCCAATTATAAAAAAGATATTTTTATATAAAAATGTAATTGAACAAAATAATCTAGATATCAAAAAACCATTTACAGTGACTGTCAAAAATAGCATATATTCTTATTTAAATGATATTTTCCCTCCCTTGCCAATCACTAACCTAGCGCGTTTAATATATTTAAGTAGTAATTTATTGCAACAAAAATTTCCAAGCGTCGATTTTACTCGATTAAGTAATAGTCCATTTTTTTCATATATTTTATGGTTTATAAACGAATCTGCCAAAGAATTGAATATAGACAGGAATTTTATTGAAAAACAAAAAATAGTTCTTAATGATATTACGATTATTTTAAAACTGCATAAAAGTTTCCAATTAAAAAATAGATTATTAAGATTTTTTTTACGATTTAAATATTTTTTTCAAATCTTTGAAATAAAAGATAAGGAAAAATTTATTAAAAATATTTACCTATTTTTGCTTGAAAGAAATGTTGATGAAAAAACATTAAAAAACTCGTTAGAGATTAAAATAGAAATTTCTATTTATAAAAAAACATTGTTAAGTAATATTATTAATAGTGAGGAATTTAAAAATATAATTAACTCAAGTAGCAAAAAAAAATCAAGATTCACTCTCAAAATAATCAAGTTTGCTTATAGACTACTTTGCTTGATTACCCTAAATTTAAAAAACATTACTTAAATTCAATATCCCAATTATATTTGATAATTTTATTGTTTAGTGGGTTCATCCTTTTTATTTCTTTTGGGTCATGGGGGAGAGTAGAGCAATTTGCCACAATTGCTTGCTTTATTCCAATTCCTTTAAAGCCATTCCAGACATTCGGAGGAATTGTAACAAGAGTATAATTATCTTTACCAGTAAAAATTTCCATAATCTCTCCGCGAGTCTGGGATCCACTACGATCATCAAATAAAACTAATTTAATCATACCTTGGATCACCGCGTAGTTTAAGGTCATTTTTGTATGAAGATGCCACCCTTTCACAACTCCTGGATAAACTAGAGAAAAATATATTTCTCCGAATTTTTTAAAATCTGGGTCGTCTCGCCTTAACATATGCATAATCGACCCTCTTTCATCTGATATTTTACTCAACGGTTTAATTTTTACTCCATTTATCATGAATTTTTACTTTCATTTAAATAATAATTGTATGTTTTTTTGAGTCCTTTAATTATACCTATTTTAGAATCCCAATGCAAAAAACTACCTGCCTTACTATTATTACACAAACCAAACATTAGTTCATGTTCATGATAGGGAAGTATTCCAAGTGTAACTTTATTTTCTTTATGGCTAATTTTTTCAATAATTTTTATTATTTTTTTAATCGAATAATTTTCAACCGCCCCGATATTAAATTCTTCGTAACGATTATATTTGCTGGAAAAAATATAATCGATTGATTTTATATAAGCATTAACAATATCACTTATATAGGTGAAACTTAATCTCTGTCCGCCCTTCGTTAGATTAATTACTTTCCCTGATATAAATGATTTGATAATTAGTGGAATGATTTTATTATTATCTTTTTCTCCATACGGAGAAAATAATCTCAAACTTAGACCTCTTATATTTTTATTAAAAGTATAAAATTTTAACAAATTTTCAAAAACACTTTTCGTAGCCGAATAGTAATTATATGGTTTTATTTCATCTTTTTCTGAAGCAGGTTTTACTGTTAATTTATATTCTGAAAAAGTTCCCGTATTAATAAATCCTTTTACCTGAAATCTTACTGCAATGTCTAATAATTTTATTGGAAAATTTATATTAGCATTATTCATCTCCTCAATTTCTTTAATCGTGGAATGATGCCTTATATGTAATCCAGCTAAATGAATAATTAAATCTATTTTATTTTTAGAAAAAATATTCTCTAAATCTATTATTTTGTCTAAGTCATACGTGACTAAACTATCCATGATATCATCTATCCTCCATGTATCAGAAAAACTTCTTTTAAGTAGTATGATTCTATGATTCATTTTATGAAGCTCTCTTGTAAGATGGCTTCCGATAAAACCAGTCCCGCCAGTTATTAAAATATTCATGATTCGATAATGATTTGGATTTTTAATAAATATCTACAAATTTTTTTATCATTTTTTTTACATAATCCAACATTTTTTTTGTAATTCCAGGATAAACTCCAAGCCAAAATCCATTATTCATAATTAAATCGGCATTTTTGTGATTACCAATAATCCTAAAACTTTTTTTTCGATTGATGTATGCAGGGTGGCGGAGTATATTGCCGGAAAAAATATTTCTTGTCCCAATTCTATTTTTTTCCAAATATTCGGTCAGTTGATTTCTGGTAAAAGGAGAGTTCGGTTTAACAATCAACGGAAATCCAAAATAACTAACCTCCTCGTTTTTATCTTCTTTCATCAGATAAAAATATTTTTTATATTGACTAAAAAATTTGTAAAGAATTTTATAATTTTCCTGACGCTTTTTTATAAAACTGGGAAGTTTCTTAAGTTGAGCCACGCCAATGGCTGCCTGAAAATCGGTCGCCTTTAAATTGTAACCAATTTGGGAATAAATATATTTATGGTCATAGTTTCGTGGTAATTCACCTAATTTCCAACCAAATCTTTTTCTGCAGGTATTATCTTTTCCGGTATCGCACCAACAATCACGGCCCCAGTCACGAAACTGTCTTATCGATTTATGAATGAGAGAATTATTAGTGACGACAGCTCCTCCTTCTCCCATGGTATTATGCATGAATATTCCCAAAAAACCTCCATAAAAATTTTCCTTCCCGGGTACGGAAAAATCATATACGAATTGATCTTTGTCATATGCAATTTTCTCAATGCTTCTAACTTTCATAAAAGAAAGATTACTACTTAACAATGAATAAAGCTTTTCATTTGACTTAACGTATTTCAATAGTCTTTTTTTTGATATTACCTGTTGATCTTTATTAACACTTATATATTTTCTGAATATTGGCAGTAATGGAATTTGATCAGAAAAATTATTTCTATCTTTTAAGTTTTCTTTTACAATCGTTCTATCTTCATATTTAAAGCCACCAAAAGCCAAGGTGTAATTTTCATTATTTGATGTAATAACACCTTTAATTTTTTTTATGTCATGAGCTTTATTTCTTCGATAAAAAGAAGCGCTGATGCCAACTTTTGAAAGCAAATATTGAAAATCATTAAGTAAATCCTTGGAAACACTTGTTACGTCAATTCTAATATTGTTATCTTCTAAGACCCTAATTGACCCATCTCCTTTTGTATATCCATATATAAATGCTTTAATGCATTTTTCATCAACGTGATAAATAAAAGATGGAATTCTTTTATTTTTAGCACCTGTCTTTATCTTAAAAATCTCTCTGAATACGATTTCAAGATTTTTTGATTGAATTTCTACGTTTGTCTCATTATGCCTACTTTTTGCAATAGATGTTTTTATGTTAAATTGATTTTCTGATATTTGCACAACGTCATCTATTAAATTTTTTTCTTTTTTGTTGAATGAAAACATGAGGCCGTTTTGGTATGATCCTTCCGCCATATAATAACCTAGCAATCTACATAAATCTTCATTAATTATTATTCTCGCTGGTATTTTATTAGATTGGGATATCCCAACTAAAATATTTTCCTTATCGAGATTAAAATCACTCAGATACTTTATCGGCAAAGAATTCTTCGTTTTATATTGCCAAACATAATCATGGTTTTTTATCGATTTTAAATTAGCCTTTGAAAAATTTGAAACATAGGCATCTTTGCTTTTAAAGTATTTTAAAATATCTATTTGTTTTATAGGATAATTTTCAGGAATATTGTTTGTAGTTACAATATAGTCATCTTCTTTTATTTGCTTAGCTTCTTTGGGAACAATATCAGCGGTCTTTTGATCTATGACAAAAACACTGTGATCTTCAGTCACTTCAACCGACCTTCCATGTTGAGTGGTTATTTTTACCATTTTTTTATTACCTAGTTTATGCCTTAAAATCGACGATGGAGTAGACCAGTTTACTTTATTACTTTTATCAAATGACAAAACTTTTATTTTTTCTGCGTTTTTAGAATATTTTTCAAATATTTTTTCAATGGTCTCCATATTCCAGTTTCCATCTTCGTCTAAATAGGGAATAGGCGTATCAAAAGAACAGCTCATTTGATGAGCCGGATAGAAACTATAAGTAGCAATATCGCCCCATGTACCAACCATTTTTCCTTTATATCTTCCTCCCAATGCATCGCAAGAATCTTCAATTACCCAAAGATTATATTTTTTGGCTAACTTTGTTATTTTTTCCAGATCATATGGTTTGCCTAAAGTATGAGCCACCATGATCAGCTTGGTTTTTTTTGTGATCGATTTTTCAATTTGAGAAACGTCAATATTTAAAGTATCAAGTTTGGCATCAATAAATATTGGTTTCAGCCCATATTGGATTCCTGGATTAACAGTCGTTGGAAAAGCGACTGATGTAGTAATATATTCATCACCAGGTTTTAATTGACGTTCGCCAAATACTGTTGAAGTTAAACAGGCCAATGCAACTAAATTAGCTGAAGAACCGGAATTAACTAGCGAAACGTAATGGACACCAAGAAATTTTTTAAACTCTCTTTCAAATTCTTTTGTCCATCTTCCTTCCGTCCACCAACCCTCACGGGCCGCTTCAATCGCATTATTTATCTCTTCTTCATCAAATACCTTTCCTGAAACCGGAATATAGGTTTCACCAGGGACAAATTTATTCATTATCACAATAATAACATTATATGTGCGTTTTTTCCATCTATCCCACATATTCTCGGGCAAAAAAGCAATTGCATTCCACATATTCTCGGGTTATACTCGATTTATGACTGCTTTTATAAAAAGAAACTGTATTGAAGAAATTACTAAACATCTACAATCGAAAGAAATCACAATACTTGTTGGACCAAGACAGGCTGGTAAAACTACGATCATGCTCCATATAAAAGAACAACTAGATAAACAAGGAGCAAAAACCCTTCATTTAAATATTGATCAAGATGACCATCGCGTTTATTTTAATTCTCAAACTGACTTAGTAAATTATCTTAAATTATATTTTGGTGCGGAAAAAGGATATCTTTTTATCGATGAAATACAAAGATTAGATAATGCAGGATTATTTCTTAAAGGAATTTATGATCGTAATCTTCCATACAAAATGATTGTTTCAGGTTCGGGTAGTCTTGAATTAAAAGAAAAGATTCACGAATCTTTAGCCGGACGAAAGCGAATATTTGAAATCCCTACTATTACCTTTTCTGAATTTATTAACTTTAAAACAAACTATCAATTTATAAACAAAGTTAATGACTTTTTTAAGTATGACAAAACTCTTCCTGAAACGTTATTGCAGGAATATTTATATTTTGGTGGATACCCGAAAGTAGTTTTGGCTAACACCATTGAAGAAAAAGGGGACACGATAAAAGAAATTTATAATAGTTATGTTGAAAAGGATATTCAAAACCTCATTCATATTGAAAAAACAGAAAATTTTATCAATCTAGTTTCTGTATTATCTTCACAAATCGGACAATTAGTCAATAGAACGGAACTGAGTCAGACTTTGAACATTGACAGGGAAACATTAAAAACATATCTTTGGTACTTAGAAAAAACATTCATAATCAAACGAATAAATCCTTTTTTTTCAAATATTCGCAAGGAGCTTACTAAAATGCCAATCTTTTATTTTACAGATATCGGACTGCGAAATTACAATCGTAATCAATTTATGACTCCCCCCAATAAGACTGATGGTTTTTTATTTCAAAATTTTATTTATCAACTATTGAAAGAGTCAAAAATGTTTAATAATTCTAAAATTAATTTTTGGAGAACAAAAGATGGTGCTGAAGTTGATTTTATTGCTCATCTTGGTAGCGATATTATTCCAATTGAGGTAAAGAATAGCTCTTTGGATAACATAGACTTAAATCAATCTATTCATAGTTTTATTGCATTTTATAAGCCACGAAAACTATATTTAATAAATAAAAGTCTTGACAGCACATTAGTCGTAAACAATTGCGAGATAACAGCAATACCTTTTTTCAAACTTTTATAGAATTATTAATTTCTTCTTCATCAAATACTTTTCCGGAAATCGGGATATAAGTTGCCCCAGGAATAAATTTATTCATTGTTACAATTTTATCAAAATTAATCGTTTATAGTATAATATACTTCGCTTATGAAAAAGCGATATTTATTGACCGGTTCTTCGGGTTTTATCGGTTCGGTTTTATTAAGAAAATTATTGAAAAATAATAAAAATGATGTTTACTTAATTTTAAGAAAAAAATCCAACACCTGGAGAATCAATGATTTGTTAGATAAGACGACGATTTTTTATTCGGATTTATCAGATAAATTAGAATTGACCAAAATTGTCAAAAAGATAAAACCGAATATTATTTTTCACCTGGCCACTAATGGCGCTTATTCATATCAAAAAAATGCTGATCAAATTATTCACACCAACATTTTAGGAACGTGGAACCTGCTTCAGGCCTGTAATTCCGTTAACTACGAACTATTCGTAAATACCGGTAGTTCCTCGGAATACGGTTTTAAAAAATTTGCCATGAGGGAGACCGATATTCTTGAGCCTGCAAGTTATTATGCCGTAACCAAATGCGCACAAACTTTACTTTGTAGTCATATTGCCAGACAAGAAAAAAAAACCATTGTAACCATCAGACCTTTTGCAGTTTACGGTCCATATGAAGAATCAAAAAGGTTTGTTCCTACTTTAATGAATGCCTTATTTTCAAACAAAAAAATGAATCTTGTTTCTCCAACAACAGCCCGAGATTTTATATATATTGATGATGTTGCTGATGCCTACCTTAAAATTAACGAGCTCAAAAATAATCCCGGCGAATATTTTAATATCGGCACCGGAATACAGTCAACAATTAAAAACTTTGTTGATATTTCAATTAAAATCACCGGTAAAAATATAAAACTAGTATGGGGAAGCTTAGAGAACAGGAATTGGGATACTGATAACTGGGTTGCTGATATTTCAAAAGCTAAGCGGCTACTAAATTGGGTTCCTAAAACCAATCTTGAACAAGGAATAAAATTAACATGGAGCTGGTTTCAAAAAAATCAACAATTTTATGAAAATAAAACTTAAACACATTAGATGTGCTATTTGTGAATCTGATAATGATTATCAAATCCTTTACAAAAAAAATTTTAAACTATCAGATTTAAATGTAAATACTTTTTCAGCTAGAAGACTGCCAGATAAAATTCATTATCAATTAGTTAAGTGTAATCAGTGTGAATTAGTCCGCTCAACTCCTATTGTAGAAATTAAATGTTTAAGCCAGCTTTATAAAAAAAGTCTCTTAAGTTATGATGATGAAATAAATAATTTAACCACTACATATAATAACAGCGTTAAACCTATTCTAAAGAAATTACCAAAAAATGCAAAAATACTGGAAATTGGCTGTGGAAATGGTTTTATTTTAAAAGCTATTTATGATCTCGGATATAAAAATGTATTTGGTATTGAACCAAGTACAGATGCAAACAGTAAATCGAATCCAAAAATTAAAAAAAATATTATTACAGATATACTTAAACCGGGTTTATTTAATAAGGAAAGCTTTGATTTTATTTTTTTCTTTCAAACATTTGATCATATCCCGGAACCGAATAAATTTTTAAAAGAATGTTATCACCTTTTGAAAAAAAATGGTTACATTTTATCTTTTAATCATAATATAGATAGTTTTTCAGCAAAATTATTGGGTGAGAAAAGTCCCATTATTGATATTGAACATATTTTTCTTTATAGTCCAAAAACTATTAAAGCAATATTTAAAAAAAATGGATTCATTATAAATAAAGTCTATTTTCCAAAAAATACATTATCTATTAAACATCTTTTTTGGCTATTACCTATACCAAAAAAGATTAAACAAAAAATAATTAAATCAGAATCAGAATTATTAGATAAAAAAATTAATATTAAAATAGGTAATATTTGCATTGAGGGACAAAAAAAATGAAAATAATATTAGATAAAAATCAGAAAAGAATTAGAAAAACATTACTTGGTATGATCAATCATAATCATGTTTCACATATTGGTTCATGTCTTAGTGCTATCGATATAATCGACACTATTTACTTAGTAAAAGATAAGCGAGAAAAATTTATTTTATCAAACGGACACGCCGGGGCTGCGCTATACATAATATTAGAAAAATATGGATACCTAAAAAATCCTGACCTATCCAAACTTAACGTCCACCCAGATAGAAATCCAAAAATCGGTATTGATGTTTCAACAGGAAGCCTTGGTCAAGGTTTACCAATCGCTCTTGGTATGGCTTTAGCGGATCGAAGTAAGAATGTTTATTGCATGATATCTGACGGAGAATGTACTGAAGGCAGTATTTGGGAAAGTTTGCGAGTCATTCATGACATGAATATTTATAACTTAAAAATTATTGTTAATTCAAATGGTTGGGGAGGATATGGCCCAATATCAAGAAAAGATCTCATAAAAAGATTTAAAGGGTTTGGTTATAATTTATTTTTAATTAACGGTCATAAAACTTCAGAAATAATTAGAGCGCTTAAAGCAAAAAATTCTAAACCTGTAGTAATCTTTGCTAAAACTTCCTCGGAACAGTTTAATTTTTTGAAAGGACTTGATGCTCATTATTATGTTATGAATGATAACGATTATCAATTAGCTATAAAAAAATTAAAATGAAGGACTATAGTCAAAATCTAAGAAGACGTTTTGCTGATGAAACATATAATGCAATGAAGAAGAATAAAAATATAGTCGTTCTTACCGGCGATCTCGGATACAAAATATGGGACCAAATTCAGAAAGATTTTTCGGATAGATTCTATAATGTTGGTGCAGCCGAACAAGCATTAGTTGGAATAGCAGTTGGATTAGCTCTTGAAGGAAAAATTCCAATTGTCTTTTCTATCACTTCGTTTTTATTATATCGACCATTTGAAACTATAAGAAACTACATAAATCACGAAAAAATTCCAGTTATACTTATTGGATCAGGGAGAGATAAAGACTATTCTCATGATGGTTTTTCTCATTGGTCAGAAGAAGATAGGGAAGTTATGAAAATATTTAAAAATATCAAATCTGTTTGGCCAAAAACAGCCGATGAAGTATCGGATCTATTTCCCAAAATATTAGAATATAATATGCCTTGGTACGTTAATCTTAAAAGATAAAATGAAAAATAAAAAAATATCTGCCATCATTGCTTGTTATCGAGATGAACGGGCAATACCTATAATGCATGAGCGTTTGGAAAAAACTTTCAAGAAAATAGGTGTTGATTATGAAATTATTTTTGTGAATGATGGTAGTCCTGACAACTCTGAATCGATCCTTAAAAAAATTGTTGAGAAAGATAAATATACTATTGCTATCAATCATTCTCGTAACTTCAGTTCCCAAATGGCTTTTACAAGTGGGATGGAGATTTCAACTGGAAACGCAATTATTTTTCTAGACGGTGATCTTCAAGATCCACCTGAGTTAATTGAGCAATTTTATAAAAAATGGCTTGAAGGATATGATGTTGTTTACGGTGTTAGAACTAAAAGAGAGGCCCCGCTTATTATGCAAATTGCTTATAAACTTTTTTACCGTATTTTTCATAAAATGTCATATATCTCTATCCCCTTGGACGCCGGAGATTTTTCTTTGATTGATAAAAAAGTTGTCGAGGTTTTAAAAACATTTCCGGAAAGAGACAGGTTTTTGAGAGGGCTAAGGGCTTGGGTTGGATTTAAACAAACTGGTATAACATATACACGAGCAGAGCGGATGTTTGGTCATACCACTAACAATTTTTTTAAAAATTTTAATTGGGCCACCAAAGGCATTTTTTCTTTTTCTTATGTTCCGCTGGAACTTATGACAATCCTATCTTTAATCGTTTTTATTTTGTCAGTATTAGCAATGATTACACAGATATCTTTAAGATTAATTTGGCCCGATTTAGTTCCAAAGGGAACAACAACTATCTTAATAGTAGTACTTTTTATTGGGTCAATTCAACTATTGGGTATCAGTATCTTGGGTGAATATATTGGTAAAATTTTTGAAGAAGTTAAACAAAGACCTAAATTTATTATTAAAAGTATTTTTAAAAGTAAATAATTTTATTTATACCTTGACTATGAAATCCAAAAAACTCATTTCCATTGTTATTCCGATTTACAATGAAGAATTAGGTATTTCAGAATTAGTAAAACAATTGACAAAATTTGTTGACAAAAATAATAATTATGATTTTGAAATCATATTTGTTGAACACGGGTCAATTGATAATTCTTTTAAACTTTTACAAAAAATTTCTGAAAAAGACGGTCGGATAAAAATTCTTCAGCTTTCTAAAAATTTTGGTTGTGACGGAGGCATTGCAGCCGGTATGCGTTTTGCTCGCGGAGACGCTTGCGTCATCATGATGGCTGATCTTCAAGAACCCGTCGAACTGATTTCAGAGTTTATTAAAAAATGGGAACAGGGATATGAAATCGTTTACGGAATAGTTAAAAAAAGAACCGCTGGAATTATAAGAAATGCTAGTTCAATTCTTTTTTATAAAATCATCAATTCTTTTACAAAAAATATGTTTCCTGAAAATGCCAGCGATTTTCGTTTAATCGATAAAAGAGTCTATCAGGCAATTAATCAAATGGGGGAGCAGAATAAATATTTGAGAGGCCTGATAATGTGGACTGGTTTTAAACATATTGGTATTCCTTTTAACCGATCAAAAAGATTTGCAGGTGAATCAAAGGCTAATTTTATTACGGTTCTTAAGGTCGCCTTTAACGGAATATTTTCCTTCTCCTATTTACCTTTACGATTTGTCACTGGACTTGGTATAACAATTACCGTTATCTCTTTTTTAATGATACTTTTCTATCTTTATATATTTATTGTCCATGGCCGTGAAGCTCCGGGAGCCGCAACAACAATTTTATTGACATTAAGCTTATTTGGAATTCTTTTCTTTGTCCTTGGGATTATTAGCGAATATTTAGCCCGTATTTACGATGAAGTCAAGGCCCGCCCACCTTTTATAATAAAAGATAAAATTAATCTATAAGACTATTGTGGGAAAAATTAAAACTTGACATTTTGATTTTAAAAGGTGGTATAATGTATGGTAAATGTTTATAGGCTATTACAGCAATCTAAATAAATGAAACAATTAAATGGACTTTCAAAATTTGTTGAAATGAAATCATTTTCTAACGCGGAAAAAGCATATATTAAAGGTACACGAATTCCTCTTGATTTTTTAACTAATACTTTTAATGAAACCGGTAATATAGATTCTTTTCTTGAGCTTTATCCATGGCTTAAAGATAGAAAAAGTGAACTTCTTTCCGTTCTATCATATTTTGTAGAAAAAGGTAAAAAAGAATCTCTTTATGAGTAAATTAAAAAACCTGCAAGCAAAATATTCTTATTACTGTGACGAGAATTTCCCAATACCCAGCATGAAGTATTTAAAAAACCGAGGATTTAAAGTTATTCATTGTATCGACCTCAACAACCTAAATAAGAGCGATCTTTGGCAAATTAATTTTGCAAGGAAAGAAAAAACAATATTATTAACCAATGATTTTGATTTTGTTTCATTTAAAGATAAAGGGGTTAATCTTAAAGATACTGGGATAATATTATTTAATTCAGCAAATCCATTAGATACTAATAAACTTATTGATAAGTTAATTAAATATATTTTAAAAAATGATCTTCAACTCTCTGAACAAACTATTACCGTATCGCCTACTCAAATCACACAACGATAATTTTTCTGAATGGTTTGTTAATTGAAATTAATCTTTAAACATTAGTCCTGTAGATAATATTTCCAAGTTAGCCAATAATTCTTTTACTGCTTTAGGGTTATAAGAATATTCTCCTAAATTTTTTACCCACTGAAGTATTTCTTTATTTTTTGGATGTGCAATCATTAGATTAATTAACCATGGAATAATTACAGCTTCGAAAGATACAACGCCGGAAACACGTTGACCTTCAACTTCCATGTTTAGTGTATCAGGATTAGCACCTCCTTGTAAAACGCGGAAAGTATTATCTTGTAATTTTAAACAATCTTCAAAAATTTGACTGTTTGAAGAGGTAATCTTTATACCAATTACTCTTCCATTAGAGTTTTCTTTAGCTCTTTTAATAAAATCAGAAGGCAAGTCTTTACCTTTATTTTCTCCTGTGTGAATACCTGGATTGTCATATATGACAACTGGAAGATCTGTTTCTTTGATTAAAGTGTCTAATTTTTCTTGCGGTGAACCTTCTCCAAAAAGAGGAACAAGTACCAAGGCATCAGCTCCATTTTCTTGGGCAAATTTAGCTCGCCAAATCATTTCTTCAATACTATCTGCAGAAACTCCAATTAAAACCGGCATATCCTTTTTTTCATTCTTGATAGTTAGAATTCCATGTTTAATCGCTCTATCATATTCATAAGGAGGAATCGTAGGAGATTCACCGGCAGTCCCTAATAAAAAAATGGCATCAACTCCACCTTTAATAATATGTTTAATTAATCGTGTTTGGCTCAGAAAATCAAATACTTTTTTACCATCATACTTACGCTGATAAACTGGGGTTGGTAACGGAGGAATATTTCCTCCGAAATTTTCTGCTGTCAACATAGAAGCAGATTCTAGCATATTCAGGCTCAATTATCAACTATAGGATAGTGTGGAAAAAATTAAATAAATATATATAATTAAGTCTGTGAAAAAGAATGTCCGTTTTAAAAAAATCAAGGTTGGGATAATTGGGACCGGTAATATCGGTTCCGATTTATTAACTAAGATTTTAAGATCTCCGGTTTTGGAATGTGGGATTTTTACCGGTCACAATCCTGATTCAGCCGGTATTAAAAGAGCTAAAAAACTTGGAGTCAAAACTTCCTTTGAATCAATCAAAGCCATTGAAAAAAATCCGGGCTGTTGTGAAATTGTTTTTGACGCGACTTCGGCAGAATCTCATATTTTACACGCTCCAATATTAAAAAGACTGAAAAAATTCGTTATTGATATGACCCCATCAAGAATTGGTAAGATGTGTGTCCCAAGTCTCAATTTGGAAGGCTCATTGAAAGAAAATAATATTAATATGGTTAGTTGCGGCGGTCAAGCAACCACTCCAATTGCAAAAGCCATAATGAAAATTAATCCCAACACAGAATACATTGAAATTGTATCCAGTATTTCCTCAAAATCTGCCGGAATCGGAACCCGGAATAACATTGATGAATATACTCAGACAACCAGTGAGGCTTTGATGCATTTTAGCGGCGTTAAAAAATCAAAAGCCATTGTTAATCTTAATCCGGCTGATCCGCCGATTCTAATGCATAATACTATTTACGCCCAAGTAACAAATCCAAAAATTGATTTAATCACAAAAGAGATTAAAAAAGTAGTGAAAAAAATTCAAAAATACGTCCCAGGTTATAAACTTGTTTTGGAACCTGTTTATGATAATGGTAGACTAACTACGATGGTAGAAGTAGTTGGACGGGGTGATTTTTTACCAATTTATGCAGGTAATTTAGATATAATTAACTGTGCGGCAATTGCAGTAGCTGAAGAATATGCCAGACGAAAGTTAAATTTGAAAAAAATATGAATACAAACAGAGAAGTACTCATAGTTGACTCAACTCTTCGCGACGGATCTCACGCCATGAAACACCAATTTACCACTCAAGATATTACCCAATATGCCAGGGGAGCCGAACTGGCCGGTACAAAAATTCTTATGGTCGGACACGGAAATGGGTTGGGAGCATCGTCTCTCCAATTAGGAATCTCCTTCTTGTCTGATAAAGAAATGCTTACTACCGCAAAAAAACAATTGAAAAAAACCCAACTTGGAGCTTTTCTTATTCCGGGATTTGGAACTATTAAAAATGATATTGACCCAGCTATTATTGATTACGGAGTGGATGTGATTATGGTTGCCTGTCACTGTACAGAAGCAAATATTACCCGCCAACATATTCAGCATGCCGTCAAAAAAAAAGTTAAGACCTACGGAGTTTTAATGATGTCCCATATGATTTCTGCTGATGAATTACTTGTGCAAGCAAAATTAATGGAAGAGTATGGTGTGGCTGGGGTTTTACTGATGGATTCGGCTGGAACTTATTTACCTAAAGATGTTTCTGAAAAAGTATCAACTTTAGTTAAAGGTTTGAAAGTTGATGTTGGTTTTCACGCCCATAATAATCTGGGAATGGCTATTGCTAATTCCTTAGTTGCGGTTGAGTCGGGAGCTAATATTCTGGACGCTTGTTCGAGAGGTCTTGGTGCCGGAGCAGGTAACTGTCAACTTGAAGTAATTGCGGCGGTCCTAAAAAGAGTTGGCATCAAAACGGGTCTTGATTTATATCAATTGATGAATAACAGTGAAAATATTATTGCCAAATTAATGAAAGGACCTATTGAAATAAATGATATTACCCTAACTAGCGGCCTTGCAGGTGTCTTTTCGGGATTTGCTCCTCACGCTAAAAAAGCCGCTATTAAGTTTGGTGTTGATGTCCGGGATCTACTTATTGAACTTGGAAAAAGAAAAATTGTGGGCGGACAGGAAGATATTATTATTGATGTTGCTAATTTTCTCAAACAAAAAAAAGAATTTAAAGATGAAGATTATCAGATAGAATCATTGTTATAAATTTATAAATAATTTTATGACCGTCAGCGACTATATTTTTAATTTTCTTTCCGCCAAGGGTGTTGATACGGTATTTATGATTACAGGAGGACAGGCAATGTTTTTAAATGATGCCGTGTATCGTAACAAAAAAATCAATTATATATGCCATCATCATGAACAAGCATTGGGTATGTCTGCTGACGCTTACGGTCGTCTTACCGGTAAATTGGGGGTTGGACTGGTAACTGCCGGTCCGGCCGCAATAAATGTAATGAATGGTGTTGTTGGCGGTTGGGTTGATTCGGCACCTATGATGATTATATCTGGACAATCAGCATTATCGTACGTCAAATATCAACAAAAAACCAAAATCAGGCAATATGGTATCCAGGGAATAAATATCAAGCCGATTGTTGAAAAAGTTACTAAATATTTTGTCACGATAGATGATCCTTCTTTAGTCCAGTATTATTTACAAAAAGCTTATTATCTTGCTTTAAATGGCAGGCCGGGACCAGTCTGGATTGAAGTTCCTTTGGACATCCAAAGAATGGAGGTCCCTAAAAAACTATTAAAGGAATTCGAACCAGATGATGATTATGAAGTTAATGATGAGCTAACCAGTAATGTAACAAAAACTTTGGAATTATTATCAAAATCCAAATACCCGATTTTATTTGTTGGTCAAGGAATTAGATCAGCCCACGCCATGGAAGAATTTAAAAAAACAGTTAAAAAACTTCAAATCCCCGTTGTCACTTCGAGGTTGGGGATAGATGTTATCAACAGTGATAATGAATTATTTGTTGGAAGACCGGGAACTTATGGAGAAAGGGCTGCTCATTTTGCTATCCAAAACTCTGATTTTATACTAGTAGTCGGCTCTAGACTTTCAAATTCAACAGTTGGCCATAATTCAAAAGAATTTGGCAAAAATGCCAAAAAAATTGTTGTTGATATTGATATCGAAGAACTGGAAAAACCAAGTATTGATATTTTCTTGAAAATAAATGCTGACGCTAAATTATTTTTAAATGAAGTTTTAAAACGCGTCGGCAATTATAAACTGCCTAATTATAAAAATTGGGTCAAGAGATGTAATTATTGGAAAAGCAAGTATCCTGTTGTCTTACCAGAAT
>AMFJ01025451.1_pt1 | contig 25120 bp, 21 predicted proteins | sample 427208 | NCBI WGS metagenome assembly AMFJ01 (sample SAMN02954298, study PRJNA114691) | groundwater metagenome | biome: aquatic; feature: subsurface aquifer; material: sediment; isolation source: subsurface aquifer sediment | place: USA: Rifle, CO | collected 2008-08 | reverse complement strand
GCTTGATTTGGATCTGCTTTGGCGTCAAGTAATAATTTGACGACTTCAAAATGTCCCTCTTGAGCTGCGGCGTAAAGCGGCGTCATGTCACCGTTTTCTGCTTGATTTGGATCTGCTTTGGCGTCAAGTAATAATTTGACGACTTCAAAATCTCCCTGTTGAGCTGCGATATAAAGCGGTGTTACGCCATCATTGCGTGCTTGATTTGGATCTGCTTTGGCCTCAAGTAATAATTTGACGACTTTAAAATGTCCATTTTGAGCGGCGATATAAAGCGGCGTTGCGCTATTCTCGCACGCTTGATTTGGATCTGCTTTGGCGTCAAGTAATAATTTGACGACTTCACAATCTCCCTGTTGAGCTGCGATATAAAGCCAATAAACGTTCTTAGAATCTTTTTTTTGACTTTTTTCTTGAGTAACGCAATGTAATTTTTTCCAATCTTCATTTTTTTTAAAAATAGATAAATATTCTTCAATTTGTGCTACTTTTGTTTTTTTAACATAAACTTCAGTTGAAAATGCAGTAATGCCATTTTCGGAGAAAGCATTCATGATTTCTTCAGCAATCACTTTATCTTCTCTTATTGTTTGTGACTGACTTGCGTTAATCCATTGCCAATGTTGAGTTTTATGGTCATATCCAACAGTCACGGTATGGGTCGAACTTGACAGAATAAAACCGATGGGTTGATCACATTTTTGTTCATTAAATGTTTTATGCATTATTTCGAAATATTTTTCGAGTTCTTGAATATTATAAATTCCAGAGAAGCTATCTATTTTTTCTATGTTAATTTTTTCAATTTTATATTTATTTTTACCTTCTTCTATTTCTTCTTCTATTGTTAATTGCTTCGATAATACACGTGGAAAAGTGAGCTCAGGATTCTGAGTGACTGGGCGCTCCTTTTCTTCGAAAAGACCCGGATAGTTATCGGGGGAAAAATATAATGCAACACCTTCGAAAAAAGCAGGGATGCTGAGAATGTCTCGTTCTGTATCAGTCAGAGATTTTTCATTATAATCTCTTCCCAATTTTTTTACTTTGTCTCTGACCCTTTCTATTTTATGAAAAAGATTTTCCGGAGTAATTTTAGAAAGTGTGTTTAAGCGTCGATTATATATTTCAAGTTCCCCTGCCAAAATAGCCTGCATGCCCATGCATGCAAAACCAAAGCACATACCATTTTCGCTAATGGCATAGTCTAGTTGCTGCATGTATTGAAGAAGTTCTCCATGGGTGACAGGCATAATGCAACCCTTCTCAATTTTGCGTGTAGTTTTATTCTCTTTGTATATTTTCAATTATAGCTAACTTATGGGGCGGCTGGGTTGTTTGTTGACAATGTACCGTAATAGATTGAATAAAAAGAGAAAAATCGCTTTATCGAAGTGAGAGAATAAATGGGGAGATGCAATAGGCGTAGAAGTTTAAACTTGATCCGTCTGATAGGCAGTGTCTAGAAAATCGGGGGTTTGCCAAGCTTGTCCCGCACTTATTTTTTCCATTTAATATTACATCCCATACTTGGTTTTTGGTCGGATTTTATAGTTTTTTCCGCGAGAATGGCATCTAATGCTTTTGATAAATCATTTCCTGTGACGGGAATGCCATTACTGGGAGTTGAGTCATCAAAGCGTCCGCGATAAACGCAAGCGAGATGATGATCGAATACATAAAAATCAGGTGTGCAAGCAGCATGATAAGCTTTTGCAACGGTTTGTGTTTCATCAAATAAATAGGGGAAAGTATATCCATAGGTTTCTGCATTTTTACGCATATTATCAGGGCTATCATCCGGATAATGCTCTACATCATTTGAATTAATGGCAATAAAACTGATCTCTTTGGCTTGATATTTTTTTGCAATATTAACCAAAACTGTTTGGATATGTTTGACATAAGGACAATGATTGCAAATAAACATAATGACGGTTGCAATATCTGAACGCGTTTCTTCAAGTGAAATATTTTTTCCTGTGATCGTATTTAATAAATTAAATGAAGGTGCTTTTGTGCCTAAGGGCAGCATACTAGATGGAGTTAATGCCATATTCATTTCCTATATTAAGCAGCTAGTTTTGAATAAATTTTATACATGCCCGGATAAAAAATCTTGTTTTGTTTTTTGAATCCGGTATTCTACTCGGATTTATAAATTGATTATATGTTTCTCAGGCCGTGGGAAGAAAAAAATTAAAAATGCATATAAAATAAAGGAGACTTGAGGTGAAGCAATTTAAATTCCAGCGTCTTTTTTTATTGATGATAATGGCGGGCATGGCGGGTGTGGGAGAAAACGCACGAGCAGCCGCTTTTCAATTGTGGGAACAAGATGGGGCTAGTATCGGGAATTATCATGCGGGCAGGGCTGCGATTGCAGAAGATGCCAGTACTGCTTATTACAATCCTGCGGGATTAGTGAGAATTCACAATCAACAAATAGTGGTCGCTGCAGATCCTATTTTGACAGACTTTAAATTTAAAGGGACAGTGCATGATTTTATTAGCGGATCGGCGCAAAATAGCACGAACTCAGCTATTGCCCAGGGCGGTAATTTTAATGTAGTACCGGCATTGCATTATGCAGTACCTTTGAATGACACCTCAGTATTTGGATTAAGTATTGTTTCACCTTTTGGGCTCAAAACAGATTATGGTACTGATACAGTCACCCGTTATGTAGCAACTTTAACGTCATTACAAGTTATCGATTTTACACCTTCCTTTGGTTTTTCTGTTAATAATCACTTATCGTTGGGGGCTGGGATAGATGCAGAGCGGGCTCGAGGTGAATTTGATTTGGTCGGCGGCGGTCCTAATCTAGTTGGAATGGATACCTATGCAACCAATATAGGCAGAAGTACTGCTTATGGTTATCACGCGGGTCTTTTATATCAATTTGATGAAGATACTCGGATGGGGCTTAGTTACCATTCTAAAATCACTCATCATCTAAAAGGCACGAGTAAATTTAGCGGGCCTTTAGCAAATGACGGCGAAGAACCTTATTACGAAGAATCCGATGAGCTACGGGCAAACACCACGTTTCCTGCAACTACAACGCTTAGTTTATTTAAAACCATCAATCCTACCTGGGATGTGATGGGAAGCGTCATTTATACTCAATGGAGTGTATTAAGAGAATTAGTATTGCAAAACGTTGCTGCTGTAACCTCAGCGGGCGATAGCGGTATTATCGCAGTGAACATTCCAGAACATTATCGCAATACCTGGAATTTTTCGATGGGTGCTAATTATCACATCAATCCACAATGGATGTTAAGAGCAGGCGCGGGGTATGATCAATCACCTTCTAAGGATGCTTATCGCAATTTGCAATTACCAGACAGCGATCGGGTCGCGCTTGCATTGGGCGGTCATTACCAAGCAACTAAATCGCTCGGGCTTGATATCGGTTGGACACATATTTTTGCGATGAATACGCGCATCAGTAATCTCGATCAAATCGTAGGTGCTCAAGAGACCACTACAAATGGGACTATACGTGGAAGTGCGGATGTATTCGGCTTTCAGGCGACATGGGATATTGCTTAAAAAGATTCATAAATATTTTTTCACAGAAGCCAAATATTGAATTGAGTAAGTTTTATTTCCAGGCGTCGTCATGATCAGTTTTCTTTGCTTTGACGGTATCGCGTGCTTTAGCGATTCTTGAGAGTATTTTATCTTCTCGGCGTTCTAAAGCTTCTAAAACAAGCTCTTTAGCAATATTAGAAATAGAGGTATGCTCTTGCTCAGCTAATTTTGCAAGTAAGCTCGCGGTTGACACTCCCAGGGTAATATTGATTCGCGGATTTTTAGTGGGCATGTCATACCTCAAATAGAAACCAATCAAGGTGTAACACTTTTACATCACCTTGTCGATGTATTTTAAAGAGAGGGCGAGCGAAGTTACGCTAAGGTTACTCACCCTTTTTAAGAGTTAACAGTTAGGATCAGACGCGCTGCAATTGATATCTACTGTGGATCCGTGAGCAGTAACAGAATATTTAGGATCTATTGGTATCACGGATACGACCTCTAAAGTATCCAAATTAATAGAAAGAGTTGCTACTTTCTCTCCGGTACAGTCTTTTGCGGGATACATATCAGCCGTGCAGATACCTGTTTGTGCTCCGCATAATGCTCTGACCAACGAAGGCTTTGTATCGCTTTGATTATGCGCAGGAGTGAAATGACCAGAATCTCCGGAGCAGAGGGGTAGTATGGAGGATGTTACTCTTACAGCGGAATCCTTGCTTGTATTATTATTAACATGTAAGGGATTGCTTAAAGCGACGATGGGTAAACTCAACGCTGCTATTGCTAATCCAAGGTTTATCTTTTTAATTAACATCATAATCTCCTAATAGTTATTTTTTTTTAGCAAGCCTACTATAGTATTAAAGAATAAAAAAAACAAACAATAGCTCTAAATAGGTCAAATAAAGATCAATTATTTTCAAACCATGTTTCTATTTTTTGCTGTTGATCTTGATCTAGCAATAACCCCAATTTTGTCCTTCGCCATAAAACATCTTCAGCCGTTTCTGCCCATTCATGCTGAATTAAATATTCTAATTCTTTTTCATAGACGCCCTGAGTGATTTCTTTTCCTAAATCTTTCAATTGATGAATATCCGCTAAAATAATGTTGGCGCGGGTGCCATAATTTTTGGCGTAACGATCAAGAAGATTTTCAGGCAGCCAAGAAAATGTTTTTTTAAATTGCGCGTAAAATTGTTTAAAATCACGATTTACAAAATCTCCGCCCGGAAGCGGCGCTGTTCCCGTCCAAGCAGATTTCATGTTCGGAAAAAAAGGATGCAATTGATTAATGGCTTCTTCTGCTAAACTTCGATGTGTCGTTATTTTTCCGCCAATCACAGTTAGTAGCGGCAAATGATTTTCAGTATCGAGCACTAATTTGTAATCGCGGCTGATTTTAGAAACGTTTTCGGCGTGATCATTATGCAGGCAGCGCACACCCGAATAAGAACTGATAATATCATTGGGTGAAATTTTATTTTTGAAATATTGATTGATGATGGAACATAAATAATTTTCTTCGCCGCGGCTTATTTTGACATGATCAATATCATCTGAGAAAGCAATATCAGTCGTGCCAATTAAAGTAAATCGATCATGATAAGGAATGGCAAACACGATTCGATGGTCGCGATTTTGTAAAATATAAGCAAAGTCGCCCGAAAATAATCGGGGTACAATAATATGGCTGCCTTTGACTAATTGGATGCTAAGGGATTTTTTATTATTGATCTTTTTTTGAAGGATATTGACCCAAGGTCCCGCTGCATTAATCAGTGTTTTGGCATAAAATATTTTTTCGGAATTTAAGTGATTAACTTTTATTTTCCACTGATTTTGTTCACGCTCAGCAGAAATAAATTCATGGTGTGTTAAGATCAGTGCGCCTCGCTCTTTAGCGGAAATCGCATTCAAAATAGTTAAACGTGCATCATCTGTTAAGCAATCGTAGTAAGAAAATCCTATTTTGAATTTCGGCAACAATCCGTTGCCATTAATATTTTTATTTAAATTAATTTTTTTTGAGCGCGGCAAACTGATTTTTGCCAAATGATCATACAGAAACAACCCGATGCGAATCAACCAAGCAGGACGTAAATGTTTTTCATACGGCAATATAAATTCAAGCGGTGTAATAAGATGCGGTGCTTTTTTCAATAGAATTTCCCGTTCATGAAGCGCTTTTCTGACAAGGCCGAGCTCATATAATTCTAAATATCGTAAACCCCCGTGAATTAATTTGGTGCTGGCGGATGATGTGCCGGAAGCTAAATCATTTTTTTCACATAATATAACAGACAACCCACGGCCTGCTGCATCGGAAGCGATTGCAGCGCCATTAATTCCACCGCCAATGATAAATATATCTGTCTCTTGCATGATACGATGTTAATCCAGTGAAAAAATGGTTACTATATCATCTTTTTATAAGTAATAAAGGAGGGGTTGTGGGTAATAAATTTTTATTGGCTATTGATCAGGGAACAACAAGCAGCCGTGCTATGATCTTCTCGCATTTAGGGGAAGCGCTTCATCAACATCAAATTGATTTAAAACAATCGTATCCTGAAGATGGCTGGGTAGAGCAAGATCCTGAGGAAATTTGGATAAATACCTATACTTGCTGTAAAGAAGTATTAAAAAAAATGAAATTATCCGCAAAAAATATTGCGGCCATTGGAATTTCTAATCAACGTGAAACCACTATTATGTGGGACAAAAAATCAGGCCAACCCATTTATCCAGCGATTGTTTGGCAAGATAGACGAACGAGCGCTTTATGCAAAGAATTGTCAGAACATCCTATTCATAAAACGTTACAAGAAAAAACAGGATTATTATTAGATCCTTATTTTTCGGCTACAAAAATTATGTGGTTATTAAAAAATGTTTCCGGTGCCCGTGAAAAAGCAGAACGCGGCGAATTATTATTTGGTACGGTAGACACGTTTTTATTATGGCGTTTGACCCAAGGTAAATCACATGCAACCGATGCAAGTAATGCATCTCGAACTCTCTTATTTAATATTCGCACCCAACAATGGGACAAAGATATTTTAGAGGCGCTAGAAATCCCAGAAAATATTTTGCCGACCGTATTAGATAGCAGCGCAAACTTTGGGGAAACTGATAGAGAATTATTTGGCGAAAAAATTCCAATTACAGGTATTGCAGGAGATCAGCAGGCGGCAACTGTCGGGCAAGCGTGTTTTTCACCCGGCATGATTAAAAGCACATATGGTACAGGATGTTTTATGCTGCTCAATACAGGTTCTTTGTTTGTCCAATCTAAAAATCGTTTGTTAACGACGATTGCTTATCGTTTGAAAAATAAAGTGACTTATGGTTTAGAAGGCAGTATCTTTTGTGCGGGCGCAACCATTAAATGGCTGCGCGATAGTTTGAAATTAATTAAAACAGCGCAGGAAACAGAAGAGTTAGCCAAAGAAGTATCGGATACCGGTGGCGTTTACTTAGTGCCCGCATTTACAGGCCTTGGCGCACCGCATTGGGATCCTCTTGCGCGCGGAGCACTCATAGGATTAACGCGCAATAGTAATGTGAACCATATTGTACGTGCTGCATTAGAAGCAGTTTGTTATCAAACAGAAGATTTATTACACGCGATGGCTAAAGATGGTGTCACACAAATTAAAACGTTGCGTGTTGATGGTGGAATGGTTGCGAATAATTGGTTGCTGCAATTTCTGGCGGACACGTTAAATTTAACGGTTGCGCGGGCAAAATGCGTTGAAACAAGCGCATTGGGTGCAGCTTTATTGGCAGGTTTACAAGTAGGAATATTTGATTCACTAGATCAAATTTCTGCATTATGGCAAAGTGATGCAGAATATAAACCTCAGATGGAACCTGCTGTGCGACAAAATTTATATGAAGGCTGGCAGCGCGCGATTAACAGAATTATTTCATAATGTGGAATTGATTTGTTATACTTTGCTCGATTTTTACCATAAGGATTCGGTATGAAAAAAATTTTACGAACCTGTTTGATCATCAGCGTATTTCTTGTCAGCAGTATTGTGTTGGCGGGCAATCGTCCAGGTGCTTTTTCCGTTCGTTTAGCAGATGGTTATTATTTTTTTGCAGATAAAAGAGATTTAAAAAATACGACCGTTCCAACCATTGAAGTGGGTTATGATTTTAATCAACGTTTTGCGATGAAGGGCGGTGTTGGTATTTTAAATACGCATAGCACAAACACTAACACTTCGAACAATGTTCATGGAATGGTATATACCATCGATGGTATATATCGATTTAATCATGACGAACGATTAGAACCTTATTTCTTAGCAGGGATTGGTGTGATTGGCTTAAAGCCAAATGGTGCAAATCCTGTGAATCAAGCGAATGTCAACGCAGGTCTTGGCACACAATTGTTTGTGACAAATTCTCTCGCATTTGATATTGAAGCAAAAGATTTGTATACCATGAGCGGCGGGAAAAATGATGTCATGCTGACGGTTGGAATCAATTTCTTAATTGGCGGATAATCTCCGCTTTGGATTATCTATTCTTCATCGGCATAAATTTTCTTTCAACAGGTCCCGTATAAAGTTGTCTTGGGCGGCTTAATCGATAGGGACTGCTCATCATTTCATTCCAATGTGCAATCCAGCCAATGGTTCTTGCCAATGCAAAAATAACGGTGAACATATTGGTTGGGATGCCAATTGCACTCAACGTGATACCAGAATAAAAATCCACGTTGGGGTAGAGTTTTCGTTGGATGAAATAATCATCTTCTAATGCAATTCTTTCTAATTCCATCGCGATTTTAAATAGAGGTGCATTATGTGCGCCGACAGCCTCTAAGACTTCATAACACGTTTCTCGCATGACTTTTGCGCGTGGATCATAATTTTTATAAACCCGATGGCCAAACCCCATTAAGCGGAATTTATCATCGGGATCTTTCGCGCGTGCAATAAATTTCGGGATTCGGGTAATATCACCAATTTCATGCAGCATATTTAATGCGGCTTCATTGGCACCGCCATGCGCTGATCCCCACAATGCAGCAATGCCTGAGGCAATGCATGCAAAAGGATTAGCGCCCGTTGAGCCTGCAACACGAACGGTAGATGTCGATGCGTTTTGTTCATGGTCTGCATGCAAAGTAAAAATACGATCTAATGCACGGACTAACACTGGGTTAGGCGTAGTTTCTTCACAAGGGGTTGCAAACATCATATGTAAAAAATTTTCTGCATAAGACATATGATTTTGTGGGGGCATGAAGGGCTGGCCAATAGAATATTTGTAGCACATCGCAGCAATCGTTGGCATTTTAGCGATTAAACGCAATGCTGAAATGTTTCGGTGTTCAGGGTTATTAATATCTAACGTATCGTGATAAAAAGCAGATAAAGCACCAACGACACCTACCATGACAGCCATGGGGTGCGCATCACGGCGAAATCCATTAAAAAAGTTACGCATTTGTTCATGGACCATGGTATGACGGTTAATTGCTTTGCAAAAATCAGTGTATTGGGTTTTATTCGGTAATTCGCCGTTCAGTAATAAATAACAAACTTCGACAAAGTTTGATTGCATAGCAAGTTGATCAATCGGGTATCCGCGATAAAGTAAAATACCTTTATCACCGTCAATAAAAGTGATTTTAGAGTCACATGCAGCGGTCGACAAAAAACCTGGGTCATAAGTAAAATAGCCGTTTTTAACCAAGGAACTGACATCAATGACTTCAGGCCCTAATGTTCCTGTTAACACATCGAATTGAATATTTTTATTTTCAACGGTAAGAGTGGCTTTTTTGTCCGTCATATACGGGTTTTCTCCATTTTGTATGGCCTCAACTATAAGAAGTCGTTACAGCGTTGTCAAATTGTATGGTTTTCCCTATAACGTTTGATTTGATTTATCGGGGTGGATATAATTCTACTGCAATAAACCAGCAGAGGGAAACATGACCCAGTGAAAGACCTAAGACCTAAGAACTTGAATCTTTTTACAATTCATCAACCGCTGCCTGCCATTATTTCAATATTACACCGGATTTCCGGCGTGATCTTATTTTTACTTCTCCCCCTGATACTGTGGAGCTTCCATCTTTCATTAGCTTCACAAGAAAGTTTTGATAATTTGCATCAGGTATTAACGACACCTTGGGTGAAATTCGTCATTTGGTGTTGTTTGTCTGCTTTTTTTTACCACTTGGTTGCGGGCGTCAGGCATTTATTAATGAATTTAGGGATAGGTGAAGAATTAAAAAGCGGCAGGTTGTCATCCCTATTGACCCTTATTATTTCAGCTCTTCTTATTATTTTAACAGGCATCTGGCTATGGTGAAATCCGTATTAGGCGTTAATCATCAAGGGCTCCGTGATTGGCTTATTCAAAATATTTCAGCTCTTTTCATGGCAATTTATATCATAGGGCTTCTTATCTTTTTGATACTGCACCCTGATTTATCTTATTATGAGTGGCAAGCTTTGTTTGTTAGTTTGGGTATGAAGGTTGCAACACTTCTCTTTATTTTATTGTTGTTGTTTCATACTTGGATAGGAATATGGACAGTGGTCACTGACTATATCACGTGCTTTGCGGTGCGTTTAGTCGTGCATACCATTGTTTTATTAGCGTTGCTCAGCTTTTTTTTCGCAACACTTTTGATTTTATGGGGTATTTGATCAATGAATGTAGCTACCAATTTAGCAACGCATGTATTTGACGCGGTGATTGTAGGCGGCGGCGGTGCGGGGTTGCGTGCATCGATCGAGCTTGCCACATCGGGATTAGATGTGGCTGTCATTTCAAAAGTATTTCCCACGCGTTCGCACACCGTGTCAGCACAAGGCGGGATTAATGCAGCTTTGGGTAACACGGATGGTGAGGATGATTGGCGCTGGCACATGTTTGACACGGTGCTGGGTTCCGATTTTTTAGGTGATCAAGAAGCCATTGAGTATATGTGTAAAAATGCGCCACAAAATATTTATGAACTTGAGCATATGGGTTTGCCTTTTTCTCGTAACAAAGATAAGAAAATTTATCAGCGCGCGTTTGGTGGCGCCACACGTCATTATGGTCAAGAACAAGCGCACCGTACTTGTTGTGCAGCAGATCGTACGGGTCATGCGATGTTACATGCGCTTTATCAAAAAAATCTTGCTGCAAAAGCAAAATTTTTTAATGAATGGTTTGCCATTGATTTAGTGAATACTGCAAAAGGCGTTGCGGGTGTTTTAGCGATTTCTATTGAAACAGGCGAAGTCGTTTTTTTTAAAGCGCGCGCTGTCATTCTTGCGACAGGCGGCGCTGGACGGATTTTTCAAACGACGACGAATGCGCATATTAATACGGGCGATGGTTTTGGAATGGCGTTACGTGCCGGCCTTCCATTACAAGATATGGAATTTTGGCAATTTCATCCAACGGGGATTTACGGTGCGGGCGTTCTCGTGACTGAAGGCAGTCGAGGTGAGGGCGGATATTTAATTAACAAAGAAGGCGAACGCTACATGGAGCGTTACGCGCCTCACTTAAAAGATCTTGCTTGCCGAGATATTGTTTCCCGTTCTTCGTTAATTGAAATTCGCGAAGGACGTGGTGCTGGTCCCAAACAAGATTATGTTTTATTAAAGTTAGATCATCTAGGTGAAGAAATTATTAATACTCGATTACCGGGTATTCGCGATCTTGCTATCACATTTGCGGGCGTTGATCCGTTGAAAGATCCAATCCCTGTCGTGCCGACTTCTCATTATATCATGGGCGGTATTCCAACCACTGTTCATGCGGAAGTGTTAACAATCAAAGATGGCCGTGATCAAGTGGTTGAAGGTCTTTATGCTGCGGGTGAGTGCGCTTGTGTATCGGTGCATGGGGCCAATCGTTTAGGTGCCAATTCACTCTTAGACTTAGTTGTTTTTGGCCGTGCAGCGGGCATTCATATTACTCAAAGCGTGCGCGAGGGCTTAGGATTTCGTGAGCCGACCCCTTCAGATATTGATGCGGCATTTAAAAGACTGATCCGTTGGAATACGAACGAAAAAGGTGAAAGTGTCGATCTGATTCGTACCGAACTGCAAAAAGTGATGCAAGATGATTTTGGTGTATTTCGGACGAGCGAACATATGCAAAATGGTTTTAAAAAATTGGAAAAATTGCAAGAACGCTTAAAACATGCGTCTATTCAAGATAAAAGTCAGTGTTTTAATACGAGCCGCATTGAAGCGCTTGAGTTAGATAATTTGATGGAAACTGCGATTGCAACTGCTTATTTAGCGAATGAACGAACCGAGAGTCGTGGAGCACATGCGCGTTTTGATTATCCTGAACGCGATGATAAAAATTGGTTAAAGCATTCTGTTTATTTTTCAGATGGCCAAATTGCTTTTCGTCCTATCAATATGAAACCACTTGAAATAAAACCCATAAAACTTCAGGCGCGGGAATAGGGGGTTATGATGCGTTTCTCAATTTATCGTTTCAATCCAGAACAAGATAAAAAACCTTATATGCAGAATTTTGATCTGGATACGGAAAAACATAATTGCCACATGCTGCTCGATGCTTTGTTTGCAATTAAAAATACGATGGACGACACATTAACTTTTCGCCGTTCTTGTCGTGAAGGTGTGTGTGGGTCAGATGGTATGAACATGAATGGAAAAAATGGGTTAGCGTGTACGACGCATTTGAAAGAATTAAAAGAGCCTGTGATTGTGAGACCTTTGCCTGGGCTGCCGGTCACGCGTGATTTAGTAGTTGATATGACGCAATTTTATCAGCAATTTGAAAAAATAAAACCGTACTTACAAAATCGTGATCCTGTTCCTGCAAAAGAACGGCTGCAATCTATTGAGGAGCGTGCAAAATTAGATGGTTTATATGAATGTATTTTGTGTGCATGCTGTTCGACGTCGTGTCCTTCGTTTTGGTGGAACCCCGATAAATTTGTGGGCCCTGCCGGATTATTACAAGCGTATCGCTTTATTATTGATAGTCGCGATACTGAAACCAGCGAACGTTTAGCAGATTTAGCCGATCCTTTTAGCTTGTTTCGTTGCAGAGGGATCATGAATTGTGTTGATGTTTGTCCTAAAGGATTAAATCCAACGAAAGCGATCACGCATATAAAAAATATGATGGTAAAAGAAGCGGTGTAATAAACGATTTAAAATATTTAAAAAAATAAATTGGCCAACTCATGAAAACAAAACAACGTTCGATGCAAGATTTATGGAAAGATTCGTATCTCTCTGAAAATGATACGTATCTTGAAGAACTGTATGAAACTTATTTAAAAACACCCGATCAAATTTCTCCTGAGTGGCAACAATATTTCAAACAAATTTCAAACGATCAGCAAGATATTTCGCATGCTGATATTCGTCATTATTTTACCGAATTAGTTAAGCGTCGACCGGGAAATAATGGTTCAGAAGGTGTTAGCAGTTATTATCAACGCGCTCAAGAAAAAGTGATTGATTTAATTGCGGCTTATCGAAGTTTTGGTCATCTGCAAGCAAATATCGATCCGCTGCAACTCTACAAAGGCCGCGAGCATCCAACACTTGATTTAAATTATTATGGATTTACCCAAAAAGATTTTAATACCATCTTTGATACCGGTACTTTTACCGGATTAAAAAAAACTAAAGCCACTCTTCATGATATTCATCAAGCATTACGCACGACATACTGTGGTTCTATCGGTATTGAATACAGGCATATTCCTTATTTGGAGGAAGTTGAATGGATCCAGCAACGGATGGAGCAGCAGTGGCCGCAATTTTCTCCAACGGAGGCCGAAAAATTACGTATTTTAGATCGTCTAGTCATGGCGGATGGATTAGAAAAATATCTTGGTTTTAAATATGTGGGACAAAAAAGATTTTCTTTAGAGGGCGGTGATAATTTAATTCCTTTGCTAGATACACTCATTAATCGTGGCAGCGAAAATGGTATGCGAGAAATCGTGATTGGCATGGCGCATCGCGGCCGTTTAAATGTATTGGTCAATGTACTCGGAAAAGAACCTGTTAAAGTGTTTGCGGGTTTTGAAGGTAAAGGAATTGAATCAAAGACATCTGGCGATGTGAAGTATCATTTAGGTTATTCATCTAATCTTGATACGCCTTTCGGATTGGTTCATTTAGCACTTGCATTTAATCCTTCGCATTTAGAAATTGTTTCACCCGTTGTACAAGGTTCAGTGCGTTCAAGACAAAGACGCCGCCGAGATACTTCGCAAACTGTTGTCATGCCGATTCAAATTCACGGTGATGCTGCATTTTCAGGCCAAGGCGTTGTGATGGAAACGTTTAACATGTCGCAGGCGCGTTGGTTTACAGTGGGAGGATCCATTCATCTTGTCGTGAATAATCAGGTCGGATTTACGATTGCCAATCCTAAAGATGCGCGCTCCGGTTTATATTGCACGGATGTTGCCAAGATGGTGGATGCACCGATTTTACATGTCAATGGCAACGATGCAGAAGCCGTATTATTTGCTGCGAAATTTGCAGTCGATTATCGCTCGCACTTTAAAAAAGACATTGTCATTGATTTAGTTTGTTATAGACGTCATGGCCATAATGAAGCAGATGAACCGTCAGCGACTCAGCCATTAATGTATAAAATTATCAAATCAATGCCGGCACCTTCTCTGATTTATGGAGATAAATTAATTGCAGAAGGTCTTCTTAAAAAAGAGGATTTACAAAAATTGATTGATACTTATCGCGATCAATTAGATGTAGGTAAAAGTGTGGTGAAGGTAAAAGAAAAATCTACTTATCAATTTGCTAATTCATGGGCGCCTTTTATTGGAACTGATTGGACAGCGCCTGCGAAAACGGCTGTTCCTCTCAAAAAATTAATGGAACTCGCTAAACAATTAGAAAAATTACCTGATGGATTTATCTTGCAGCCGCAAGTCAAAAAAATATTAGAAGCACGGAAAAAAATGACGGATGGAAGCTTGCCATTAAATTGGGGGTATGCAGAAATATTGGCTTATGCTGCATTATTAAGTGAAGGTTATCCGATTCGTTTATGCGGCCAAGATGCATGCCGCGGTACATTTGCACATCGTCATGCAGTGCTGCATGATCAAAATACGGATGACATTTATATTCCACTCAGTCATCTTTCGCCCAATCAAGTTCAAATTAATCTTGTGGATTCCTTATTATCGGAAGAAGCAGTGTTGGCATTTGAATATGGATATGCTTCGGCAGAACCTAACAATTTAGTGATCTGGGAAGCGCAATTTGGTGACTTTGCTAATGGCGCTCAAGTGGTTGTTGATCAATTTATTAGTTCAGGCGAACAAAAGTGGGGCCGGCTATGTGGCCTTGTCCTCTTTTTACCGCACGGCTATGAAGGTCAGGGCCCGGAACATTCATCCGCACGTTTGGAACGTTATTTGCAATTGTGTGCGCAACAAAATATGCAAGTATGTGTGCCGACAACACCCGCGCAAATATTTCATATGTTACGCCGACAAATGATTCGCCCTTACCGTAAACCCTTAATTGTGATGACACCCAAAAGTATATTGCGTCATCCTTTAGCAGTTTCTACCTTAGATGATTTAGCTAACGGTGAATTTCAAGTAGTGATTCCTGAAATAGATGAGATTTCTCCTAAAAATGTAGATCGAGTGATTTTATGCAGCGGTAAAGTCTATTATGATTTATTAGAAAAACGCCGCGAGCAAAAATTGGATCATGTCGCTATTATTCGGGTTGAGCAGCTTTATCCATTTCCAGAAGAAAAATTAAAAGAAATTCTAGCTGCTTATAAAAATATGAAAGAAGTGGTTTGGTGTCAAGAAGAACCCATGAATCAAGGTGCTTGGTATAGTATCCAGCATAATCTTTTAACTTGTTTATCCCATAAAATAAACTTGTGTTATGCGGGCAGAGCAGCGTCAGCTTCACCCGCTGTTGGGTATGCGGCAATACATTTACAAGAACAAGAAGCCTTAAGTATAGAAGCCTTAACGAATTCTTTGAACCATGCTAATGTAGCTAAAAATAAAGGAAAAACTCATGACAATTGAAGTAAAAGTTCCTATGCTGCCAGAATCAATTGCAGATGCGACTGTTTCTACCTGGCATAAAAAAGCTGGTGATAAAGTTTCGCGAGATGAAAATTTAGTTGATCTTGAAACAGATAAAGTCATGCTTGAAGTACCCTCACCGGTCGATGGTATTTTAAAAGAAATTGTTAAACCATCCGGTGAAACCGTGCAAGCTAATCAAGTGATTGCAATTATTGAAGAAGGTGCGGGAAAACCAGCACCTAAAGAACAAAAAGAAACAGTTTCTTCCTCTTCAAAAATAGAAAATGCAGCGCCTCCTTTAAGTCCATCCGCAAGACGTGCAGTTGCTGAACATGAAGTGGATGTCAGCAAAGTAAAAGGCACAGGCAAGGATGGGCGAATTACTAAAGAAAACGTTATCAATGCACTTCCCAAAGATTCTACTTCAGAAAGTGTTGCTGCCTTAGGTGCGCGTGCAGAAAAACGTGTTCCCATGACGCGTATTCGCGCGCGTATTGCGGAACGCTTATTAGAAGTTGCGCAAACGACTGCGATGCTCACGACGTTTAACGAAATTAATTTGCAGCATGTCATTGAGTTACGAAATCGTTATAAAGAAAAATTTGAAAAAGTGTATAACACCCGGCTGGGTTTTATGTCATTTTTTGTGAAAGCCGCGGTAGAAGCGTTGAAACGATTTCCTATTGTGAATGCATCTATCGATGGCAATGATATTGTTTATCATGGCTATTTTGACATTGGTGTTGCAGTGTCAACAGACAGAGGTTTAGTCGTTCCTGTATTGCGTGATGCAGATCAAATGAATATGGCAAATATAGAGTCTAAAATTGCAGAATATGCGGCTAAGGCACGTAGCGGCAAATTGACGATGGAAGAAATGCAAGGTGGTACGTTTACTATCACGAATGGCGGTGTATTTGGGTCATTGTTATCAACGCCTATTTTGAATTCTCCACAAAGTGCTATCTTGGGCATGCATAAAATAGACCAACGGCCGGTAGTTGAAAATGGCGAAATTGTGATTCGGCCCATGATGTATGTGGCAATGTCCTATGATCATCGTATTATCGATGGTAAGGACTCGGTGACTTTCTTGCTTGCTATTAAAGAATTCCTCGAAGATCCAGCCCGCCTGTTGCTTGAGGTGTAATTCTACTTTACTATGCAGCATTTACTTTGAGTCTTAGTGGAGAACTCGATGAATTTACATGAATATCAAGCAAAGCAATTATTAGCGCAGTATGGATTGCCCGTTCCACTGAATGAAGTTGCTTGGAACGTAGAAGAAGCGGTTAATATTGCTAATAACATGAATACCAAGCGTTTTGTCGTAAAGGCACAAGTCCATGCGGGCGGCCGGGGAAAAGCGGGCGGTGTGAAAATTGTTTCAAGCACAGAAGAGCTTGCTAAGGTAGCCCAGGACTTATTGGGTACTCGTTTAGTGACTTACCAAACGACTGCGGAAGGCCAGCCAGTCAATCAAGTCTTGATTGAAGAACCATCCGATATCGCGCGTGAATTATATTTAGGTGCTGTCATTGATCGTACAACCCAACGCATTACCTTTATGGCATCGACTGAAGGCGGTGTTGATATTGAAAAAGTTGCGCACGACACGCCGCATAAAATTTTAACTATTACAGTAGATCCTTTAGTGGGTGTCCAGCCTTTTCAAGCGCGCGAATTAAGTTTCGCTTTAGGATTAGCAGGCGATCAAATTAAACAATTTACAAAATTATTATTAGGTCTCGGTCAATTATTTAAAGAAAAAGATTTAAGTTTGCTTGAGATTAATCCGCTCGTTATTACCAAACAAGGCAATTTATTATGTCTTGATTGCAAAATAAATATTGATGATAACGCGCTTTATCGTCAATCAGAAATACGCGCGATGCGTGATACTTCTCAAGAAGATGAACGTGAAAACCGTGCGCGTGATTGGGAATTAAATTATATCGCACTTGATGGCAATATTGGCTGCATGGTCAATGGCGCAGGTTTGGCAATGGCGACGATGGATTTAGTGAAATTACAAGGCGGAAATCCCGCAAACTTTTTAGATGTGGGCGGCGGTGCTACTAAAGAGCGCGTGACAGAAGCATTTAAGATTATTTTGTCCGACAAAAAAGTGAAAGCGATTTTAGTTAATATTTTTGGCGGCATTGTGCGTTGTGATTTAATTGCTGATGGTATTATTGGTGCAGTTTCTGAAGTGGGGACTAAACTGCCTGTTGTAGTCCGTCTTGAGGGAAATAATGCTGAGTTGGGTGCAAAAAAATTGAGTCAAAGCGGTCTTAATATTATTGCAGCAGAAAGTTTTACGGATGCTGCCAAAAAAGTTGTTCACGTTGCAGGTGCATAAAAATGAGTATATTAATTAATAAGAATACCAAAGTCATTTGCCAAGGATTTACTGGAAAACAAGGTACCTTGCATTCTGAACAAGCGATTGCGTATGGAACTAAAATGGTGGGTGGTGTGACACCGGAAAAAGGCGGGCAAACTCATCTAGGCTTACCCGTATTTAATACGGTTAAAGAAGCTTATCATGTGACAAAGGCAGATGCGTCTGTTATTTATGTACCAGCGCCTTTTTGTAAAGATTCCATTATTGAAGCAGTTGAAGCAGGGATTAAATTAATTATTTGTATCACCGAAGGTATTCCAACCTTGGATATGTTAGATGTAAAAGCATTTATGCGAAATTATCCGCATGCGCGTTTAATTGGCCCTAACTGCCCGGGTGTTATTACCCCTGGTGAATGTAAAATTGGCATTATGCCGGGCCATATTCATATGCCAGGTAAAGTGGGTATTGTCTCTCGTTCTGGTACATTGACTTATGAAGCGGTTCAACAAACGACTGAATTAGGATTAGGGCAAAGTACGTGTGTGGGTATTGGCGGTGACCCTATCCCTGGCACTAATTTTACGGATGTATTGGCATTATTTGAAAAAGATCCTCAAACTGAGGCGATTGTCATGGTCGGTGAAATCGGCGGCACTGCAGAAGATGAAGCAGCCGAATATATTAAAAAACACGTGACAAAACCAGTCATTTCTTACATTGCAGGGGTAACAGCACCTGCGGGTAAACGTATGGGACATGCAGGTGCAATTATTGCAGGCGGTAAAGGAACTGCTGCAGAAAAATTTGCAATATTAGAAGCAGCTGGTGTTCATACTGTGCGTTCCCCTGCTGAAATTGGTAAAACGGTTGCGAAAGTATTGCATACGGTAAAAGCATAATGTTAGATCCAAAGTTATTACGAAATAATATTACATTGGTTGCGGAACAATTAAAGCCTCGCGGCTTTACATTAGATGTTTTGCAAATTAATTTGTTAGAAGAGCAGCGCAAAATATTACAAACAGAAATTCAAGAATTACAAAATATTCGAAATAACAATGCAAAAGCAGTAGGGCAGGCAAAAGCAAAGGGTGAAAATCTTGAGAATTTATTACAAGAAGTTAAAACTCTCGGAAATAAATTAAAAACTGCAGAAGAAAAATTTTCCTCCGTACAAGAAAAATTGCAATACTTACTAGCCATGATGCCTAATATTCCACATGTTTCAGTGCCTGTTGGAAAAAGTGAAGCAGACAATCAATTGGTTCGCACATGGGGAACACCTACGCAATTTTCTTTTACGCCTAAAGACCATGTAGATTTGGGTGAAAGGTTGGGAATGGATTTTGCAACTGCTGCTAAATTATCGGGTGCGCGTTTTGTTGTTTTGTATGGTAAATTAGCCAGATTGCAACGCGCGTTAATCCAATTTATGTTGGATTTACATACGAAAGCGCATGGGTATGAAGAAATTTCAGTGCCCTATATGGTCAATGCAGAATCCTTATTTGCAACTGGTCAATTACCTAAATTGAAAGAAGATCAATTTGCGATAGCCCGTGAGGGTGATTTTTATTTAATTCCGACAGCAGAAGTGCCTGTCGCTAATACGGTGCGCGATGAAATTCTAGCGGCAGAACGATTACCGTTAAAATACGTCTGTTATTCGCCTTGTTTTCGCAGCGAAGCAGGGTCTTACGGCAAAGATACGCGCGGCATGATACGTCAGCATCAATTTGAAAAAGTTGAATTGGTGCAAATTGTGCATCCCGATAAATCTTATGAAGCATTGGAAGAATTAACACATCATGCGGAAATAGTTTTGCAAAAATTAGAATTGCCTTATCGTGTTATGGCACTTTGTACGGCGGACATGGGATTTTCTGCAGCTAAAACATACGATTTAGAAGTATGGCTTCCAGGCCAAAATCAGTATCGAGAAATTTCATCCTGCAGCAATACGGAAAGTTTTCAAGCGCGCCGCATGAAAGCACGTTTTCGTGATCCTAAAACGGGAAAACCAGAATTAGTGCATACCTTGAATGGCTCTGGTCTGGCAGTAGGGCGCACGCTAGTTGCTATTTTAGAAAATTTTCAAGATGAACAAGGCGGTATTCGTATTCCAGCAGCGCTACATCCTTACATGGATGGCCTGATCTATATTGCACCTTAATTTAAATAAAATTAGAGTTCAGCAACTTCGTCTGTTTCTACTTTTTCATCAAAAGGATTTTCATTTAATAATGATTTCACGCCTTGATAATCAATTTTACCGCTACCTAATACTGGCATTTTGTCAGCCATGAGTATTTGTTTTGGTAAGCTGATATCCGCAATTCCCTGTTGTTTGAAATAATCCAGGATCTGTTTTTGGCAAGCTGCTTTTTGATTAGTGACTAAAGCAATTTGTTCACCTTTACGAGGATCTGGCATGCTTAAAATAGCATGTTGAGAATCAGGCCATAATGCGTAAAGCGCATCTTCAATAGCGGTTAGAGAAACCATTTCTCCTGCAATTTTTGCAAAACGTTTTGCTCGCCCTTTAATGGTGATGTATCCTTCATTATCGATAGAAACAATATCGCCCGTATCGTGCCAACCGTCTTTCGGAGGTTGTATTTGGCCAGGATTATCAGCAAATAAATAACCCATCATAATATTAGGCCCTGAAATAAAGAGCCTAGAACCATCATTTATTCCTTCAACTGGACGTAATTCATGACGAATATAGGGCAGCAATCGTCCAACGGTTCCCGCTTTATATTGCATTGCTGTATTGGTTGAAAGCACGGGAGATGCTTCAGTGACCCCATATCCTTCAAATAAGCGAATACCAAATTTTTGCATCCAAATACGGCGTGTTTCATCCCGTAATTTTTCAGCGCCTGCAAAAATATAGCGAATGCTATAAAAATTATAGGGGTGCGCGTACTTAGCATATCCTGATAAAAAGGTATCGGTGCCAAATGTAATTGTCGCATTCGTGTCGTAACACACTTCAGGCACAATGCGATAATGCAAAGGGGAAGGGTACATAAATACCCGCATGCCAGAAATAATAGGCAATATCGTGGCTGTTGTGAGACCGAAACCATGAAACATGGGTAATGCATTAAATACACGATCGGCAGGCGTTAAATCCACACGTGCTGTTAATTGGAAACGATTAGATTGAATATTTTCATGGCTTAATACCACTCCTTTAGGAGTACCTTCAGAACCTGATGTAAACAAAACAACTGCAGGTTGCAAGGAGATGTCTTGTTCGTTAGTTTTATTTATTTTATTGTAAAGGCGATAATAAAGTTCGGGGAAAAGGGACGCTATTTTACCAAAAAATTTGCTTAGTAAATGGATGCCTGCACGTACATCTTCTAAATAAATGAGTTTAACGCCTTCTTTAGTTAAAGCATCTGTATAATGTTTTAAATCAGCAAGCTCGATAAATCGTCTCGACGTATATACACACCGAATTTTAGCTGTCCGGCAAGCAGTAATCACATTGTATGTGCCGGCAGTAAAATTTAACATGGCCGGTACGCGATGATGTGCTTGCATCGCAAAAAATGTGACAATAGCACCAACAGAGTTAGGCAGTAAAATACCGACGTACTCTCCTGTTTGAGTCATTTTTGCAATGCGACGGCCTAAAATAATGCTGCCTAAAACTAATCGTTGGTAATGGATGGGTTTTCGTTCAATGTCTTCAACAATTAAATGTTTTTTACCATGAATTGATTTTGCGTGTAATAAAGACTGAAACAATGTTTCTCGGGAGTCGCTGCTAAGAAAAATCGTGTCGGTCATAATATCGTAGAGAGATTCGCTGATTTTTTCTCGGCGATTGCGTCCGGTCGTTGATTCTGGTAAATCAAATTTTCGAGGTTCTAAAATAGTCAGCGTGATTTTAGGAAACCAACGAATTTTTACCTTGCCTTTCAAATAAGAAAATGTGGAATATTGCGCGCCGTCAATGCGAATGGGTAGAAGTTGTGCATGCGATTTATCTGCAATAAGCCCCGGACCCTCATATATTTTCATTAAAGCGCCAGTCACTGTAATGCGGCCTTCAGGAAAAATAACAACCCTTTTATTACGGCGTAAATATTCAATTAATGATTTAGCAGCCATCGAGTTTGTAGGGTCGATCGGAAATGTATTGACTAATTTAAGCAAGATTTTAACCCAAGTTTTTTGTGCATATTGATAATCAATAGCAAAGGTTAATTTGTCTGGCAAAAATGCAGCGATTAAAGCCGCATCTAAAAAAGAAGTGTGATTTGCTAAAATTAATACTCGATTACCTGCTTTGTAATAATTTTCAAGACCGCGTACTTCAACACGATAGCATGTTTTAAATAACCAAATTAAAAATGATTTTACTAATGCATCAGGTAATAAATTACAGATATAAATAGCGACTACGACATTTGCAAGTGCCACTAAAATAAATACGTCACTCACAGAAAAATGCATAAACAGCATAACACTAGTAATAAAGGCGGCAGCAACCATAAAAAAAGCATTGATAATATTATTGCAAGCAATAGCGCGTGAACGATGCGTGATTTCGCTCTCAGATTGTAAAATGGCATATAGGGGCACTACATAGAGACCGCCGCAGGCGGAAAGCAAGGACAAATCAAGTAATACATGCCAGTTTTGTAAATGACTTAAAAATTCACTTAAAGTGAGCAAGTGACCTTGTTTAGTCACGATATGTTCGCTTGCAAGGACTAAATCAATTGCAAACAATGTCATGCCAAGTGCTGCTAATGGCACATAGGTTGCATGAATTCTCCCTTTGAGTAATCGATTACAATATAAAGAACCTAATCCTATTCCTAACGTAAAAAAAGTTAAGAACAATGTAACAATAGAAGGCCCCGCATTTAAGACATCTTTTGTGTAACTCGGCAATTGAGAAAGATAAGTTGCACCGACTAACCAAAACCAAGAAATGCCAAAAATAGCAATCGCTAAATTTCTATTTTTTAACGTATGCTGAATAATGTCACTGGTTTCACGAAAAATGTTTAATTTTATTTTAAGCGTGGGCGCTGCTATTTTGGCAACGGGAATTCCTAAGCTTGTGACATAACCTAATAGAGCTAATAAAATAAGCATGAACGCAGCGAGGATTGGGCCAATATGCAAAGTAATTAATATTCCACCCAAAAGCGTTCCCATTAAAATAGCGAGATAAGTGCCCGCCTCAAGTAATGCATTTGCAGCGATCAGTTCATCTGCCGGAAGATGGTCCGGTAAAATAGAATATTTCATTGGCCCAAAAAAAGCAGCCTGTGCCCCCACTAAAAATAATGCTGCAAATAATAAAAAAGTATTGTGAAAATAAAATCCGAACGCTGCAACTGACATTAAGATGATTTCAGCTATTTTGGTATAACGAATTAAAGAGGACTTTTCAAATCTATCGGCAATTTGACCCGCTGTTGCTGAAAAAATAAAAAATGGCAAAATGAAAATGCCTGCAGCAATGGTAACTAATACTTCGGTTGTTGTTTCATTGGTGGTTGCGAGCGTATAGGTAATTAAAATAACCAATGCATTTTTAAAAAAGTTATCGTTAAAAGCGCCCAAAAATTGAGTTAAAAATAAAGGTAAAAATCGCTTTGTTTTTAATAAGCTTAATTGGTTAATAGCCATTATGCTGCATACCTTTGATGTGTTCAAACATTCAAAAATGGAACTGTATCATATAATAGAAGGGTCAAAAATTAAAGGGATTTGAGGGAATTTGTATCAGAAATGGTCATATTAAATTTCTGTAAATACAAGAGATTAGCTGTCGTTAGAAGTTGTTTTCAGAAGGGAGTATAATGGATTTTGCAAGATACTAACGATAGGAGGAAGTATCATGTCTAAGGCTACTTCAAGAAAACACTCACATGAGAGTGATTTCGATGTATACGGCGATCTTGCAAAAATCAAAACCATGCTTAAAAAAACCACCCTTGATGCAAGAGGGCGCGCGGGGGAAATCCTAGCAAACTCCATTGAAGATGTAAGAGAAAAAGGAATACTCGCCCAGAAAAATGTGACGCATTACATCGCCGAAAAACCCTTAAAATCCGTCGGTTTTGCTGTGTTAACGGGCGTTATACTGGGTTACTTCTTGCATCGCAAATAAAAATTTATTTTACTTGTATGGCTACATAAGGATTTGTATGGCAAAGAGAAATAAATTTTCGCTGGGTGATACCGTCAAGAATGTCATTATGCTGGTACCGAATATTATCGGCATAGTATCAGACCTGGCGGCGCTCGTCCGTCTGGAAACGCAACTAGCAGGAAAAACAATAGTGACCGTATTGATTTTATCAATTATGTATGCGTTTTTGATGATATCTATCTGGTTTTGTTTGCTAGCAATGTTATTTATTTACCTGGTGACATCATTGCAATGGAGTTTAATGATGTCATTGTTGCTATTATTAGGATTAAATACGCTTTGTTTGATGATCATAGGATTTATCATCGTACGAATTAAACGAAATTTACTTTTTCCTGCTACTTTAAGCGAATGTAGAAGTTTACGTGAAACTTTTGAAGAAGAGCTTTAGCGGTATCTGTTTTGTTGCAGAAGTAATTTGGCGGGTATACGTCTGTTTTCTTCTTGTGGTTCTTCATTAAGGTTATTTAACAAAAGAGATACTTCCGGACTGTCATTAATTGAAGGCGACCCTTCATTCTCCCGCAAACATTCTGAATTTCTTGCTATGCAATTGAGACAGAAAAGGATAAAAATCGCGAGCCCAATGGCATTTGTTATTTTGTTGCTTGTTCCACTTGCTCTATCAGTCATATATAAAGTAAATTTAGCGATAACGTCAGCTAACCCCAATAGTACTAAGATAATTTCAAAGAACCGCGAACCCGTATAAATTCGACGATGAACACGTGCGGTCGTGCTTTTAGATTCCAGCATGGTTTCTCCTTATCAATGAAATCTCTTAATTTTATTTAGGTAAAATCGGTTTTTTTTGAGCGGAATGCGCACGTTCTTGCAGTTCTACGTCAATATATCGATCAGTAATAGCGCTTGAACTATGTCCCGCATCATCACGTACATGTTCGCGCGGTCTTATTTTTACATCATCTGAAATACCTGTATGACGCAGCCAATGGAC
>AMFJ01026153.1_pt1 | contig 25322 bp, 18 predicted proteins | sample 427208 | NCBI WGS metagenome assembly AMFJ01 (sample SAMN02954298, study PRJNA114691) | groundwater metagenome | biome: aquatic; feature: subsurface aquifer; material: sediment; isolation source: subsurface aquifer sediment | place: USA: Rifle, CO | collected 2008-08 | reverse complement strand
CCTTGGCGATCGCCACAACGTCGGTACCAGTTACATTCAACTCCGCAAATACGGACAAGACCTGTTTGAGTTGACCCTTGCCGCCATCGACCAGAGTCAGATCGGGCTTTAACCAATCACCTTTTGTATTTTGAAAACGACGGACAAAGACCTCCCTGAGCATCGCAAAATCGTTGGGACCCTTAACCGTTCTGATTTTGAAACGACGATAACCCGCCTCATTCTGTTCTCCATCAGAAAACACGACCATCGAGGCTACAGCATCACTCCCCGACAGATTAGAAACGTCGTAACATTCTATGCGGTAAGGCACACGAGTGAGTATGAACGTGTCCTTGAGACGCAACAAGAGAGCTTGTCGGTTTTTCTCACTCTGGTCGTCCTGTTCGATATGACTCTTGAGATTCGTGTGCGCCAGCGTCACCAATTCCTTTTTGACCCCTTTTTGAGGGCGTTTGATCACCACCTTATGCCCTGCCCTTTGGGCTAACACTTCCTCAAGGCCACCCCATTCAGCGTACACATTTTCAACCAGAATCTGCGAAGGAATGAATTTTTGATCGGTGTAATACTGCAAAAGAAAGTGTCGCAAAAAATCAGCCGTGTCTTCGATGGCAGGCAAAACATGATACCTCGCGTCGATGACATCGCCCTTCCGTACTATCAGCACAGCCACGCCAACCTTGTTCTGCGCCCTTTGCAGGACAATCACATCCACATGATCAAATTTGAGGGCCGTCACGTTCTGGGTCTGCAAAATAACTTCGAGGCCACTTAAAAAATCCCTGAGCCGTGCCGCTTCCTCAAAATCCTCATTCTGAGCAAACGCCCTCATCTGCCCCATCACATTCTTTTTGAGTGTGCCAGAACGCCCCGTCAGCAACAGCAAGACAGCATGGACCTGTTTGGCGTAATCAGCCTGCGATATATGACCCACACACGGGGCAGTGCAGCGTTTGATGTCGTGCTCCAGACAAGGTCGTTTGCGTTGCGCAAATTCGTGATCTGAACAGGTGCGCAGTTGAAAATGCCTATCGATAAATTCCTTGACCTGCCACAGGGCCGCAGAGCTGGTGAAGGGGCCAAAGTATCTGGCACCATCCTTCTTGACGCGTCGGGTCGTCAACAAACGCGGGTAGTCCTCATTGATCGTCAGCTTGAATCCGGCATAGGTCTTGTCGTCCTTCAAAAACACATTGTACTTGGGCCGGTGTTTTTTGATGAGCGAATTTTCCAATAGCAAGGCCTCTGTTTCCGAATGCGTCTGCAAATAATCAATCCGCTCCACACGTTGCATCAAAAACGCAATTTGCGGACGGGTATCGTGTCCCTGAAGATATTGGCGGACACGGGCCTTGAGATTTTTTGCCTTGCCCACATAGATCACGATCCCTTTGGCATCGCGCATGACATACACCCCACAAGACGTGGGGAATGTGGAGACCAATTGAAAGAACATTGCATTCATAGCAAAATGGCTGAACCCAATCAAACCAAAGGTGCCTTCGCCGACGTGAAAAAAAGCATTTCTTGCCCTCGTCCCGAACATCACAAGAACCCGTCGACATTCTCTCAAAAATTTCCTAAAAGCAAGCCGTTATGAAACAAACAACCCCACGCCCCTTCAAACTCTCCAAAACCCGCTTCATCAGGGCCTACTACACAACCTTTAACATCCTTCTGCGCTACCTTGCCCTGATGTTCTTCGCACGACTGCTGGACGCAGAACGCAGTCTGGCCCTCTTTGAGCGCGCACACGTGAGGACCGCCAAGCAGATCATCCGGACACTGCTGAACCTCAAGGGCCTCTACATCAAACTCGGCCAGACCCTCTCTGCCATGGGCAATATCCTGCCACAGAGTCTCACACAAGAATTGGAACTTCTGCAGGACCAAGTCCCCCCGCATGCCTTCGCCGAGATCAACGAACGCTTCCTGACTGATTTTGGCAAAACGGCCGAAGAACTTTTTCGAAAAATCGATCCTCAACCCATCGCGTCGGCCTCTCTCGGCCAGGTCCATGTGGCTTATCACAAGAATGGGGAAAAACTGGCCGTGAAACTGCAATACCCCAACATCGACAAACTCGTACAGGCGGATCTCAAAACCATCAAAAATATTTTTGCGATCATCCACTTCATTTTCCCGGGCTACAATCTCAAAACGGTTGTCTCTGAGGCCTCGCAAGTCATCCTCAAGGAACTCGATTACATTAATGAGGCCCAAAACATCGAGACCATCGCCAACAATTTTAAAAACGCCGACCACATCCTGTTTCCCAAGGTCTATCATGATCTCTCAAGTCAAAAGGTCCTCACCCTCTCTTTCATCGAAGGCACCAAAATCACCAATCTTCAGGAGGGTGTAAAAATATCATGGGATAGAAAAAAGATAGCGACTGACCTCATCAATTTTTATTGCAAGCAGGTCTTCGTCGACGGCATCTACCACGCGGACCCCCACCCGGGAAACATTGTGATCACCAATGAGGGCAAGATTGCCGTATTTGATTTTGGGGCCGTAGCCACCGTTTCCTCCCAGATGAAACAGGGGCTCACGCTGTTTGTGGAGGGGCTCATCAAGAAAGACGCAAGGATGATGTCGCAGGCGATCAAACTCATGGGGTTCGTGGCCAAACGCAATGACGAAGAGACGCTCGAAAAAGTGGTCGACTATTTTTATTCCAAAATCAGGGGCATCAAGATTGACAGTTTCAAGAATCTCGATGTCACAAAATTTCAGAACCTGAATGACTTGATCGAACTGAAAAAAATGGACATCAGTCTCTCAGACCTCACCTCGCTCTTTGTGGTACCACGAGACTGGATCATGCTGGAGCGCACCATATTGCTGATGTCGGGACTGACGGCCCAACTCGATGACAAGCTCAACCCTGTGGAGATCGTGGTCCCCTATGTCGAAACCTTTATCCTGGGTGATGACCACAAACGACTGGCCGAAATCCTTTTGTCTACCAGCAAGGACATCATCATTTCCTACATCAACCTGCCCGACGATCTGCACAAGCTGGCAAAACAAATCCGGACGCAGGGGATCCGCGTGGAAAACAAATCCCTGCAAAAAGAACTGTCCGGTATCCGCCGCTCGCTCAAGCTGGTCGCGATCGGCATTGTGACTGCGACCTGCGGCATCCTGTCTTACCTTTTTGGCTCGGATGGCGTGACCGACATCGCTCACCGTCTTGAGTTTGGCTTTTATGCCCTGGGGGTTCTCTTTGTCTTGATGCTGCTGCGGCGATGAATTCAAAAAAAACCATCAAACAATTCCTTCTCCCCGTTCTTCCTTTCCTCTTGAGTGTCCTGTTCGTACATGTGCCGCTGTTTTATTTTATCATGTCACATTCCTTTGATCGTGATCTGTCGCAGGACATCACAGACTCAGAAAAAGTCGTTTTCGTGGATCTTAAAGAGATGCCTTCCCTGCCGATTGTCGACATTCAAAAACCCTCTGTTGAAAAGGTCCCCGACAACCCCTCGGCACAAGGTTTATACAATTCTAGTGTCGCCAAAGAAACCGTCTCCCGACGATTTAACAAACACAATGTCCCGCTGGGCCAGCCCGCTCAACCCTCTGCTCATAAACAGTCCCAAAACCAACAACAACGACCGTCTCCCTCTACACAAACCCCACAATCGCCTCCCTCATCGATGGAAGATCAGGTCAAGGCATTAATGGAGGGCAACAAAAAAATCGAAAATGAAAAATACGTCTCACGATATGGTTCATCGGCGCCACCACCAAAATTCCAAGCACAAATTGGCTCACCACAGGGAGGGAACACTGATGATTTTTTGCCGAATTTTCAGGTGGGCAACCGAACCTATTTGAATGTACTCGCCAATCCAACAATCGCCTACTATGTGGAACTGTTCCGCAAATTCAAGCTGGCCTGGAATCCCCTGCCCGTTTTGTATCGCCAGGGGTACTATGTGCCCCGAGGCGGCCACATCACGGTCATTTGGGGTTTCACGATTGATCAAAATGGAAATTTAGCGGAGCCAGTCTTGATCAAGGGGTCAGGCAATGGGCCTTATGATAACGAGGCCAAACGCACACTCCAAGTCTCTGCCCCCTTTACAAATCCCCCGCCACATCTTTTGAATCAAAACGGGGTTCTTTACGTGGGACTGCCCTTTATTGTGTACAATTAGGGCATAGGGTCAAAGGTTTGATGTGAAAACGTTATCAAATAATCGTTTAATTTTTCCTAATGCCCTACGCCTTGTGCCTTACGCCTTTCGCCATTGAGCAAATACTCATTTGTCTTTTGTTTTTATTTTGTTTATACCGACCCGGCTTTTATGAAACGATTTTACTGGTTCATCAAATTCTGCTTCTATTTCTCGATCCTGGTCACCCTTTGCAGTGCGGGCGGGCTGTATTATCTGTTCAAATCTTTTTCCAAAGACCTGCCCAAACTGGAATCACTCAAGGATTACAACCCGCCTGTCCTCAGTGAGGTCTATTCCGACAACGGGACCAAGATCGGCGAATTCTGGGAACAGCGCCGCATTTTGCTCTCCCCGCAGGAAATTCCCAAGACAATGGAACAGGCCATCATCGCCAGCGAGGACGCCAGTTTCTTTGAACACTCCGGCATCGATTACTTTGGCATCGTGCGCGCCATGATCGAAAACCTGAAGGCCGGGCACATTGTACAGGGAGGCTCGACCATCACGCAACAGGTGGTCAAAGGTTTTCTACTCACCAAAACACGCTCCTGGGAACGCAAAATCAAGGAGGCCATTTTGGCCAAGCGTCTCGAGGAAAAATTCAGCAAGCAGGAAATTCTTTATCTCTACTTAAACCAGATATATTTTGGCAACCGTGCCTACGGCATCGAAGCGGCCGCCGAAAATTATTTTCACAAGCCCGCCAGAGAGCTCAACATTGCCGAGGCCGCCATGATCGCCGGTCTGGCCAAAGCCCCCAGCACGTTTTCTCCCATCAGCAATTATGAACGTGCCAAAGTTCGGCAGGAATACGTCATCAAGCGCATGTTTGAGGTCGGTTACATCAGCGAGGAACAGCTCAAGAGCGCCAATGAATACAAATTGACGCTCTACCGTGCCCCCAAGACGTTCAAGGAATACAATGTCCTTTATGCCCCATGGTTTGTCGAAGAGGTGCGGCGCATGCTCGTTGAGACTTACGGCGAAAAATTTGTGTACGAGCAGGGCCTCAAGATTTACACCACACTGGACCTCAAGGCGCAACAGGTCGCCGACCGGGCCACCCTCAGGGGGTTATCCGAATTGCATAAACGTCACGGGTACAATGGTCCCGTCAAGCATCTGGATCCCTCCGCAACTAACGCCTTTATTTTTGACGCGCACAAACAAATGGTCTTTGACGACCTGCCCGAAGGGATGGTTCTGGCTGGCACAACCGACGAAGACATCGCCAAAATGAAGACCAGCATCAAGACAGATAAAATCTATCAAGGCTTGGTCAAACAGATCGACACAAAAAGCAATACCATGCAAGTGCAGGTCGGGGCTCATACAGGCTCGATCATTGCCAGGGATTTTGGGTGGGCTCGAAAGCGCAACAACGCGGCCTCGGGTTATGACGACGTGATGTACGTAAAGTCTCCGCAATCTGTTGCCAAGGAAGGTGACGTCATCGAAGTCAAAGTGGTGGACATTGACCGATTGACCGACAAACAAAAAGCCGCCTACAAGACTGATGCCCTCTATTTTTCGCTGGAAGAAACACCTAAGGTCGAAGGCGCCCTGTTTTGCTACGATCCCATGACGGGCTATGTGAAGGCCATCTTTGGCGGCAAGGACTTTGCCAACAGTGAATTCAATCGCGCCACCCAGGCCTTGCGACAGACCGGTTCGGTATTCAAACCACTTCTGTACGCGGCCGCCATCGACAAAGGTTATCGTCCCGATACGATCATCAATGATGAACCGTTGAAAATTCCCGATGGTCCTGGCCGCTTTTGGACACCTCAAAACTACGGGGGCGGTTATCGTGGCCCCATGACCCTGCACAGTGCCCTGGTGGCCTCCCGTAACGTGGTTTCCGTGCGCATTTTACTGGATGTCGGAGTGGATTACGTAACGGCCCAACTCCGTAAATTGGGTGTCACCACAAAAATCGATAAAGTTTATTCCATGGCTCTCGGGGCCAACGACATGAAGCTCAGTGAAGTCACCCGCGCCTTCGGTATCTTTCCCACCGGTGGCATATTACCTGAATACATCTTTATCAAAAAAATGACCGATCGTTACGGAAACATCGTTGAGCAAAAGCAACCTGCCAAAATTGTCCCTTACGCTGAGCAGGTTGAACAAGGCGATTTGATCAAACAAACCGCGGTTCCCAACCCCACAGTACGGGACGAAGACGCCCTGCGAAAGGATCTGTGGACAGTGGCTCAACACGCCGTCAAAAGAGATCAACTGATGCTCACACCTTCGGAGGAAATCCTGTTGTATGGCAAACATCTCCCCGAAGGCTATGTCATGAATCCCAAGACCATGGCCACCATGGTTGGCATCATGCAGGACATTGTCAATTTTGGCACAGGTTACCGCGTGCATGAACTGGGGCGTCCTGTCGCCGGCAAAACGGGTACCACCAACGACTTGACGGATTGTTGGTTTGTGGGGTACACCCCCAATCTCGTGGCGGGGGTCTGGACAGGCTACGATCAGGCCATCAACAAGGTCGGCGGCGGGGAAACCGGTGGGAAGGCCGCGGCCCCGATTTTTCTGTACTTCATGAAGGATTATCTCAAAGACACACCTGTGGCACAGTTCCCCAACCCCCAGGATGTGCAATTGTCAGCCCTGGAACCAGCCATTGACGTGATGCCCGGAAACGTGAGTGATTTGTTTACCGATACCAACGCCAGTGGGGGTGCCGATTTTTTTGCGGACGATATATGAAAAACATTATTTTATTCGTGCTGTTTTTACTAACCCTATCAACCCCAACCTTCGGAGGCGACATGACTGCATTCAAACCTGTTGAACCCACCACCCCCATGACTTTTGAGGCTGGTAAAAAATATTTTGCCACAATCAAGACGGACAAAGGAGATATTTACTGTGAACTGAATCCCCTTCAAGCCCCCTATTCGGTCACCAATTTTGTGCAATTGGCTCAGGGCGGTTATTATAACGGTCTCACGTTTCACCGTGTGGAACCTGGCTTTGTGATCCAGGGCGGCGATCCATTGGGAAACGGCACTGGCGGCCCCGGTTACACGGTCAAGGGCGAAGTGAACAACGGGCTAAAACATGTGGCCGGTGCCCTGGCCTGGGCCCGCACGGGAGATCAGAGCAACCCCGAAAAACGCTCCAGCGGTTCACAGTTCTACATCACTTTGGCCCCCACTCCATTTTTGGACAGCAACTACACCGTTTTTGGCAAGACCATCAAAGGCATGGACGTGGTGCAAAAAATTGCTGTGGGTGACAAAATAGTGGGCGTGACGATTACAATTGAATAACGAATATCGAACAAGGAATATCGAATGGTGATATGATTCTTATTTCGACATTCCTTGTTCAATATTCGTTATTCGATATTCCCTGGGCTTCAAAAACAGCTGCAACATCAGTGGCAGGAGCACAAGCGAGCTGATCAAACAGGCCGTCATGCCTATGATGGCCATGAGTCCAATCGAGACGAGTCCCGGGTGGTGCGTGAAAATCATCCCGCCAAACCCCAAAATGGTCGTGAGCGAGGCCATAAATGCCGCCCCGCCAGACGTTCTCAGCACCTCCACAATGGAGCGACGGTGATTTTCTTCGTACCTGTCCATAATGTGCACACAATTGTCTTCGCCCATCCCGATCATGTTGGGAATCACCACCATGTTATAAAAATTCAGTTTGATGCCCAAGAGCGCCATCACACCGAACATTCCCGTAATGCCACTGGCCAGCGTCAACAACACAAAACCCGTCTTTTTGAAGTTACGGTAGTGGAAGCCAATCAGCAGGATCATGATCAACGTTGAGAGAGAAATCGCAATCCGCGTGTCCCTGAACAGTGTTTTCAGGACCTCGGCAAACACCATGGCGTCACTCAACGCGTAAAATTTATCCTTAAGCACACCTACGAAATGCACTTCGTCATAAAAATTCTGTGCGTGTTCCCCATTGTCCAAATCCAGATGTGGCAGAGGCATGATGTAGGCCACAGAAACATCCCTTTGTCCACTATCCCCCCAAAAAATATCGACCACATCCGCCGGGATGTCTTCCGGTTTGATCAAATTTGTCTTGGAGATCGCCTCCCTGAAGTCACCCACGAGTTGTTTTTCGTTGTCCTTGAGCGTATTCAAAACATCATCCTGCAACATGATGTCGATGTCCTGCAGAAGGGCCATTTTCTCTTCTTGGTCGAGGGGCACCATATCGTACCAGGACCTGAAGAAATGAATGGTGCTGTCTTTGCCATTGGCCTCCTTGCGCTCACGCAGGACCTGGCGCACGGCCCTAGCCTGCACCTCATTGTCTATCAAATACACCGCCGGTGAATTGACCCGACCCACCGTCTCGCGCAGCCTGGTTTTTTGCTGTTCGCGATGGGCTAACCTCATTTTCAGATTTCCAAAATTCCACTCGAACTTGAGATTGGCCACATCGGCAATGGCCAAGACAAACAACGCGACGCAGATGGCAAAGACCATCTTTCCATGAGGAATCCACTGGTGTTTTTTGGGTAAATGGCTACCCCCTGCCGGGGCACGCCGGACACTGATCAAACCAAATCGATCGATGACCAGAATAATGCAGGGAAACATGATGATGTAACAAATCATCGTGATGATGAGACCATTCCCCGCGATCCAGCCAAATTCCGAAAACCCCCTGAAGTCATTGATGATGAGGATGTAGAAACTGGCCACTGTCGTGAGCACGCTGGTCGCAATGCTCTTGGATGTGCTGGTGATGAGTTTGCGATGAATCTCATCCATCGAAAGACCAATGGCCTTGTCCTGAAAATACCTGGTCATGAGATGGATGCCGTTATCGACACCCATCCCGAAAATAATCGAAAACAAAAAAGAGGTGACCACGTTGAGCTGTTTGATGAAAAAGGCACACACACAAAACGCGATCAACGTGGCAATCAACATGGGCACGAAAACGGCGGCGACAGGAATCAGCCTCTGCAAAGGAAGCAGGTAATAACTTAAGGTGTCTTTCCGTTGACCTTTCACAAAACGCCAAAAATAGAAGTACAGAGCCAGCAGAATCGACCCCAGACTGATGATGCCAGCTATTTTCAAATCAGAGATGAGGGTATCGTACTGATCTACCCGCGTTTTGATGGCCCCCGCGTACCCAAAGGTCATTTCGGGATGATACTTTTTGAAATCGAACTGCTGGACATGGCGATCAATCTCGTCACCAAATTTCTTAAAGTAACTCAGACTATCATCCGTACTTTTGGGATAGATGTTGAGAACGATGACCGTGCCATTCTCGTTGGTTTTGTAACGGTTGCGCACCCCCTCGTTGAACTCCTCCTTGAATTTTTTGATGAGATCATCAAAGGTCACCGCCTGCTCGGGCTGATCGTCCTCCGAAAAATCAATGTACAACCCCCCCAGCTTTTCCTTTTGAATCTTGTCTTTGAGCCGATCGTGAATCTGGTAGAGGTCTTTTAAATCAATCAGCAACAATTTGTTCTGGTCGAAAAAATCATAGCCGCGTTTTTGCGTTTCGACAAATTGCACACTGGGAAGGGTCTCGAGATAAGCCTTGGTAGCAAACATGGCCTCCAGATTGGCCTGTGCATCCGGCGAGTTCAGAATGAGAAAGAGACTACTGCGCCTGTTGAATGTCTTCTGGATTTTTTCCGTGTAATGAACACTGGGGTAATGATCGGGCAGAAGATGGATCAGATCGGTTTTGATGGTACTGAGCAGTTTGATCGCTCTGGGGGCACAGATAACGGCCAGCACCAGCCCAAAAATCAATATCAATAAAGCGAATCGCTTTTGGAGTCGTAAACAGAATTCCAATATCGTCTGTAACATGGTCGTACGATCAACTACCCTAACGCACTGTAATTTCAAACGATTTTTTTTAAAAAAAACACGCAACTTTTGGATGGTCGTGACGATAATGCTTATGTAAGCTCGAAAGAGCTGACTGACCCCCTTTTAAGACCTTCGCATTGCTAATCGGCAGTGAGTGAGGGTCTTTTTTTTTTGCGAACCCTCCTGAAATCCACTCATCTGCTTCGTTTCCTGCCTCGTTTGCAACCGGAGCCAACTCATGGCCCCGACAGAAACTGAATTTCATCAAGCACGAAACTGGGTTTTTCCTCAATGGGAAGGAGGCCAAGGTAAATTGTCCCGTTGTCAGGATCAATAGTGACAACCTCTGAACCTGTTATGCGGGTTGAACCGAAGAGATAGGCACCTGCTTCTGGTCGTGTCAGGCCTTCCGGCACAGCAACGAAGCTTGTGCGTGTGGAACGTGCCACATCAAAAAGGTGCGCCAGAGGGTTGCCACCAGAGACCACAGCCGCTCCGGCCATGAGCATCAGATCAGTGCTCTCAGCGGCATCGGGGTTGGTGGCAAAGAAAATTGCGGACAGGCCTGCTGTATTTGCCGCCACGCATTGTTCCTGATTTTGCACAAGCAGGCCTTGACGGGGATCACCTTCGCCAAAAAGGTCACTCAGCAAAATCGTTTCGTCACCACGAAGTTGAACTCTTGTAGTCGTCTTGTCTTTTTCAAGACGCGCCACGCCTCCAAGGGCCTTCAGTGCCTGTTCCCGCGTCAACCTTCTTTCACGGACGGCGTTGGCATACCAACGAATCTCATCATCACGTTTAAGCAGGGCTCGCCGAAGTTGCAATAACCACACCTTGCCTGCCTCTACGGTAAATTCCAATTGTACAGGGTATCCCAGATCGGCTTCAAACTCCGCAATCGCCGTTTTAAGAAATTGTTCGGACTCTGGATCCAACACGTCGGCACCACCGTGTGTCCCGTTGACCAATGCCTCACCCGTTTGCCTGTGACCAAAGGCAATGGTCGTGGCCGTAGCAATCCCTGCCCCACTGTGCTCATCGTGTGTTCCATCAATCATGGCCACCACGCTCACGGCAGTTCCCCAGTGATGCGGAATCCCGTTCTGTTCCCTGAAAGCCACGGCCGCAGGTGAATCCCAACTGGCATACACCGCTTCAATGGCCGCAACAATTTCTTTGTGAGTGCCAAGATTCAATTTGGTTTCCATGGTGCCCGGCATGCTCACGGCGGCACCTGAGCGCACAGACACCAGAAGATCATCCCCCAGTTTTTTCTTTGTCATGTGCTCCAAGGCATTGAGGTCTTCTATCAATCCCCCAAAATCAATAACCTCAAGTCTATAACCGGAATTTTGGACCGGAAACGCAAAACCATCGGGCGTATTATGGGGGCGCTTGCTTTTGAGATAGTTTAATCCAACAGCCTTCCCGCCCATCACTCTCACGTCTGTCACAAAATCGGGTTGTCCAAAAAAAGCTGCGCGCCAGTGATCTCTCTGTACCGGTGTGGCCATCATTTCCAGAACACGTCTGGCTGTGCGCAATTCACCCATGGCGATTTTCCACCCGGCAACGAGTCGTCCCAAATGAAACACACCCGTTGCCTTATACTGGCTACTCACAAAACTTGCCTTGCTCGCACCTTCCAAACCCATTGCTTGTGAAAAATCGTCCGCCATTTTGCCAAAGCTATCGCGGTACGCTTGCTGAAAATCATCAAGCATGGCCGTCAAAAGAACACCATAAACCCGTTGCGAAGAGCGACGTGCCTTGGGATCAAGGTGATCCCAATCTTCTGCTAGCATTTGCAAATCATCAGCAACACTGAGCCAGCCTGCATTACCCAATCCACAACCATACATCACGCGAACGATCGCGGCTGATTGAAGCAACTCTTGCCTAGCGTTTGCCTCGCCCTGCGACGGTGTGCCACAAAGGGCATAGGCCGTGGCATCACAGGAAATCGCCAACCTCATCAGGGCGTATCGTTCTGGACCATTCAGGGCCTGATCAGGGTATCGCTGCACAACATTCCGCACAGAAACCGCCAAGGTCCCCAGTTCTTTCAGCGTTGGCGTGTCTGATTCTGGCCAAACAATTTCTGATTCAAGTCTGTCACGTAAAACTAGGCGTGCGCTGGTTGTGTCTAAAGTTCCACGATAAATGCGATTTGCCATCATCAGGGCTAACTGCAGAGGACCAATGGCGTTTCCAAAAGGAACGCTTGTGTTGGGATGCGTGGCCGTGGGTGCTTCAAGGGCGTGCGCCAGATAGCGTTCTATCATGGCCACATCGTCTGGCGATGGGTGGTTATGGATGGTTTCTCTAAAACCACCTTCTAACCGTTCGTCGCCATCCATGATGTGACCGACAACAATGGCTTGGTCGCGAAGTGTGTTAATAGCCACTGATGCGGCAGATGGCACCTGCCTGAACCAAATCACGCCGCCCAAGTGAGAAACAGTGGGCACCAATGCCCGGGCCCTCGCTTCAACATCTGGCAGAAGCTGTTCTATGTCGCGTCTCTCAGCGCTGGTCAGGCGAGAGCGGACCATGGTTGTCAGGTCGAAATATTGTTTTTTTTCTGTTCGCTCCAGATACCAAGAGGCAAAGGAGCGACGGGGATCATCAGCTGAAAGGGCAAATGAGACAGTCAATCTTTGGATGATGTCTGGTGCAAAATCCGATATCGTATTTCCCGATAAAATGGTGTGGGCATCAAACCAGCCAACAACGCGTTCCCTGCACTCAGGCCGATTGGCCCCAATGACGATCATCTGATCCACGAGTCCAGATCTTTGCGCGTCATCCAAAGCAAATCCCCGTCGCCATGTGGTGAGAGAGGGAATCGCCGCCAAGATCTCTTCGGCGTGAACCAGGGCATCACATGCAACACAAAGCTCAGCCAATGCCTTGACGGTCGTTGTCACAGTGGTCGCGTCAACATCTGATGCGTTGATCTGGATCCTTGCCGTGTTTAATGCATCCAACGCCGCGATGATGCCAACAGCAATCATAATTCCGGCAGAGTGTTCCAGGGAAAATTTTGACAAGGCATCAAACAAGATTCGAACTGAGAGATCACACACCTTAAGGACATCATTAGCAGTAAGGCGTCCTTGTGTCTGATGGGCATCAATGGTGGCTTGAACGTGTCCCAACGCGGTCAGGCTTTGCGTTATTTTTTGCACAAATAATTGATGATCATGTTTTAATGCTGTGCTCGATAATTCATGCTCGAGTCTTTTTGAAATATCGGCGGCCACCCAATCAGAAAACCAGCGACCAAATTTCCAAACAATGGCCTGCCCATTGTTGACCGCAATGATATTATCAAACAACCTCACGGGATCCGGACAATGTTCCAACAAGTGAGTGAACAACCGATCAGTGCTTTGGCTACTCCAATTCCAGCATACACCTAAAGTACGAAGAACATTTTCGCATTGTTTCACTTCTTCATCTGTTACAGGCGTAACAAGGCAAGCACACAGTTTTTCAACAATCTTTGCTATAAAAGCATTCTCAATCATTTCACGCACACTGGCCGTTTTGTGAGACGCTGCCATTGAACAAAACAGCATCAGGTATTGCACATGCCGCATTTGGGCAGAAAAATCGTTTGGAATTGCCTGTGTCAAAAGTCTTGCCCCAATTTCATTCAGGGCCGCAACATCGCTTTTCCCCAGAACATCCAGGACGCGTTTCAGTCTGTTGTCTGGATCGGGATGATTAAAATACTCTTCAATCACCCACGCGCGGACGTGCGCATCTCTGCTGGCCAGCTCCACAAGGCACTGAATGGCTTCATACCAACCAGTCTTGCCAGAAAGACATTCGTCACGCAAACCGGGCAAAAGTTTTTCCCAAACAGAGGGAACCTTTTGACTGCCCATTTGGAGAGCAACCATAAACAAAGATTTGCGCTGGGTTTCGTCGGCAAAACGAAAATCAGAGATCACTTCCGGAAGGAGAACATCCACGATCAGCTGAGGATCAGTCTTTGCCAAGGCCGGGGCTATCTCCCACAAAAAAGAATGAGCTGTGTGTATGCCCTCATTCCAGTAAAAAAACCGGTCTGTTGTTTTCGCTTCTGAATTTCGTGCCTCGCAGGCATAGCGAACGAGAGCCCTCACAAAAGGCCGGCCATCCTGTTTCACCAGTTCACGAAAATAGATAGTAGTGTCCCATCGTTTCACAAAGCGCTTGAGGAATGTTTCGTAAAAATACTCTGGTTCAGTATCGACAAACAAACTGCCCAACTCAACAAAGAGTGATGCCACGGCCATCTTGGCGTCTTCATAATGCATCACATCAACCAGCGTTTCGAACTTGTATTGATGTTCCAGCAATTTGATGAGCAGAGGAACGATTCTTTCTTTGACAAACCCGGGATCATTTTTTGCCAACGCACAACCAATTTTGCTGACCCCCATGACGCAAACACCTTTATCATCCCAGGCCAGTGTTTCAAACGCAGAGCACAAGGCGTTGGCCCACGCACGCAGTTGAGATACAGGCAAGTCTTCGACTGACAAGACAGACAGCGACTGCACAGCATGACGGGATTGATCTGTTTCATCAAACCCTTCAAGTGTGGTCACTTTGTGTGTCTGGGCAGAACCATTTCCCTTGTCTTTTTGTTTGACAGCACTTTCAAAGACGCGATCTTTCAATAGCGTTATGCCATTTGAGGTGAAACGCAAGGCCCCCAAATTGACATTAACATCTGTAGCAGGTTGTCCCCGAACAATCTGTACCCACTCAGAAAATGCGACCGGCAAAACAATATCATCTGCAAAATGATCTGCCGGACCGGGTGCTAGCGTCTGCGCAATTTCGGTTGCAGACCGCAACGGCAATAAATGCCTGTCATTAACACTGAAAACACCGGGCATGGAAAGGGAGGTCACGCCCTGTTTTGGCAAGATAAAAAAGGTCATGGAGCTGTTAGACTTATTATCGGCAAGAGGCCTCCTGTTGTTGCCCTTATTATCGACAATAAACGTGTGGTTGGTGTCGACAGAAGGCATTGATTGTTAACACTTGTTAACAGCTTGTGTGGAGGGAGGAGACAACGGCCCAGCTTACCCATATGCTACAAAGTCATTCAAAAATCTCTCTCGATGAGGTTGCCGGATTGGCGCTAAGATTATGTTGAAAAAGCCCGGGCACAGATTGGTGTCCGAGCTTTTTTGGGTGAAATATTTTTTTAGAAAATGGCGTCTTCCGGCACAGGCTCGTCACGATGAACATAGGGGGTATTGTTGGCGGGTTGTTCGGATGTAAACTTGTACTCCGTCTCGTACACCAATTCCTCAAAACGGACATATTTATTAATGAAGGCCAGACGGGTTGTGCCGATGGCGCCATTGCGCTGTTTGCCCACAATCACTTCGGCAATGCCCTTGTCCGGGGAATCGGGATTATACACCTCATCGCGATAAACAAAGGCAATGAGATCCGCGTCCTGTTCGATGGCGCCCGATTCCCTCAAATCACTCATCATGGGACGCTTGTTCTGACGGCTTTCCAAAGAACGATTAAGCTGAGAGATGGCAACGACCGGCACATGCAGGTCTTTGGCCAGGGCCTTCAGCGAACGGCTGATTTCTGATATCTCCTGCTCACGAGACTGGTGATTCCCGGAAGCCTGCATGAGTTGCAGGTAATCGATGAGAATCAAATCGAGACCCCCGACTGTTTTCGACAGGTGTCGCGCCTTGGCCCGAACCTCGAGGGTCGACTGGGCGGGCTGGTCATCGATGTAAATACCGTAATTCGAAAGGTCTTCCGCCGCCGCCAGCAATTTTGGCCAATCTGCTTCCTCCAGGTTGCCGGTTCTGACGCGAGAGGCGTCGATGCGCGCGTGTGAGGTCAAAAGACGCATCATGAGTGATTCCTTGCTCATCTCAAGTGAATAAACCGCCACCTTGGCGTTGTTGAGACGACAGGCGTTCTCCACCACATTCATGGCAAACGCCGTTTTCCCCATGGAAGGGCGACCTGCCACGATGATGAGATCACTCTTTTGGAAGCCAGCTGTCAGGTTATCGAGTTCCCGGAAACCTGTGGCCAAACCCGTGATGTGTCCTTTGTGTTCAAACAGATGTTCGATCTGTTTGTAGGTATCCTTGACGATGTCTTTGACGGGCGAAAAACCCTTGCTTACCTTTTTTTCGGAAAGTGAAAAAATGCGGTTCTCCGCCCTGTCCAACAAATCGTTCACATCATGATCGGACTGATAACATTCTGTCACGATGTCAGTCCCCGCGTTGATCAGATTCCGCAAAATGGATTTTTCGCGCACCACCTTGGCGTAGCTGGCCACGTTGGCCGCGGTGGGAATCAGATCGACGATGTGCGACAGGTAAGCACTGCCCCCGATTTGATCAAGTTCCCCTTTCTTTTCCAGCAAGGCATTGATGGTCACCAGATCAGTGGGCTCGTTTTTTTCGTTGAGTTCGAGCATGCCCCGAAAAATGATCTTATGTGCTTCCTTGTAAAAATCGTCAGGGACAATGTGCTCCAGACAAATGTTAAGTGCGTGATTGTCGATGAGGATCGAGGCCAGCACAGCCTGCTCTGCCTCCAGGTTTTGGGGTGGCAGACGTGACAGAGAGAACACCTGGGCGGCGTTATCAGGAGCTCGTCGTTTTGAATTGGCTTGTGGCATAAGAATAAACTTTCGAATGGTTTTGCAATTTTGAAGCAATTGTCATTCCTGCGAAAGCAGGAATCCAGAATGATAGAAAACAGGGATCCCAGCATTCGCTGGGATGACATTCTCTATTTAGGGAACCTCTCATATTTCCCCTTGATATTCGATATTCAAAATATGAGCATCAGGTCAATGGCGATTCTTCAACATGTGGATATCTTGAGTAAAAAAAAGGGACCCCGCATCAATTCTGATCTGACACAGTGTCCCTTAATAAAATAATATTGTGAGCATCATCACACAGCTTCGTCTGCAGGTGCTTTGGTGGCCGACACAGTGCTCTCAACGGTTTGTGGCGCACCGACATCTTCTGGCACTTCTTTCTTGGCAACGCGCTTCGCAGGTTTGGCCTTGGGATGGACCGCATCAGCCTGAATGTCTTCGGGCCTCTTGGCAACAGTGATCTTCAATTCAGCGGTCACCTCCTGATGGAGACGGATCTGGAACTCGTAAGTGCCAATGGATTTGATGGGGGCCTCCAAACGAATGAGTTTGCGATCGACTTCCACACCGGCTTCTTTGAGTTTGTCTTGTATGTCTGAAACGGTCACTGAACCAAACAGTTTATTGTCTGATGTGGTGGCATGTTGAACAGTGAGATGAATCCCCTGAATTTTTTCCAGATACTTTTGGGCATCTTGCTTGTGTTTGGCCTTTTTGATTTCGAGCTGTCTTTTGCGGTGCTCGAAAAGATGGATGCTCTCCTGACTGGCAGGAATGGCAAGCTTTTTGGGAAATAAAAAATTTCTGGCAAAACCATTTTTGACATTAACAACATCGCCTACAAAACCCAAACTGGGATAATCTTCGTTTAATATGACTTGCATGATAAAAACCCGATGAACCAACGCTCCGATGAGCCAATCTGGATTGAAAGATACCCTTGATCCAATCGGTTCGTCGCCGTAAATTGGTAACCAGTCTACAGCGTCGGTTCGTCGGCGTAGCGGCTCGACGTAAATTCGGAGCGGCACTATTAATACCCTTATTATTTCAATGCAATAAAAAAGTATCAGGAACCTTTTAAAAGGTTCCTAGAAGCACAGTTTCTTAGAAAGAGTTGCTTAACACAAGATTATGATTGTCTATTTGTGATAAATCTAATAATTTAGCGACGTCATGGGCATTGAATCCAACAATCTGTCACAAAAACGCAAAACCACGGCCAGTAAAACCAAGTTATCACAGCTCATTCATTTGCATGAGGGCTACGCCAGAAGCCAGGACGGCACCCGAATCTGGTATCAAAGTCAGGGCCAGGGGACCCCGATCATCTTCTGTAACGGTCTGGGCTGTTCCTGGGCCTTTTGGAAACATGTGCACGCGCATTTTGCAAAAAAACACCAGGTCATTGTTTTCGACTGGCGTTGTCACGGCAAATCCGAACACATTACGGACGAAGACAAACTCACTATCGATACCCTGGCCGAAGACATGCACGCCGTGCTCAAAAAACTCACCATCAACAAAGCCATCATCGCCGGCTATTCCATGGGCACTCAGGTCTTGTATCGCTTTTGGGAAAAATACCCCAAAAAGGTCCTGGCCCTTATTCCCTGTTGCGGCACCTACAGCCGCCCCATGGACACTTTTTACAACAGCAAAACCTCCAAATACATTTTTGCCGGGGTTTACATTTTCAATCATTTTTTTCCGCGTCTTTCAAACAGTCTGGGTCACCTGCTGTCCAAAAACCCCCTCTGGTGGCAAATGGGCACGGCCCTTGAGATGCTCAACCCCGGCCTCGCAGACAGGAAAGTGCTCAAAGAATACATCGAGCATTTTACAGCCATGGATTCTGTCATGCTCACAGCCTTGGCCCAGAGCATGCAGGATTACAACGCCGAGCCCATCCTCAAAAGGATTCATGTCCCCACCCTCATTATCGCCGCCGAAAATGATCGTTTCACCCCCGTGTGGATTTCAAAAAAAATGCATCACCTTATCCCCCAATCAGAATTGATCATCATCAAAAAGGCCACACACGTGGCCCTCGTTGAACAACCAGCCCTGATTAACCTGAGGATCGAAAAATTTTTGCAGGAAAGACTGTGACTCGATATTCATGTTTCCACTTGCCTTAAAACACACTCATGTTTATAATCCCACGCCACAAGTTTCGTTCAATATAACCAAACTCATTGGAGGTTTTCATGAAAGTTTTAGTTTCTATTCTATGCGCGGGTTTAATCTTGGCCACTGTGTCCTGTTCAAAAATACAGACACAAAACACGGCGCAGGACATTTTTGATCTGCCCAAAGCCAAACAGGGTGATTTGATCGCCAAGGTCAATGACACAGAAATCCATCAAGGGCTTCTCGATATCCTCAAGGAACTCAACCCCAGAGTTGAACAGCAACTCAGCAACCCCATGACCCGCAAAAAAATCATCACGTCGCTCATCGACCAACAACTCCTGTATCAAGAAGCCACCAAACGCAACTTGGCCAGCCAGGAAGACGTCATCATGAAGTACCTCATCAACAGGCACGCCATCATCACCAATGCCCTCCTGCAACAAGAGGTGGAACAAGCCATGACCAAGGCGTACGAGGAAAAGAAAGATTCCCAGTTCACCAAACTCAAGGTCGCTCTCATCGCGGCAAACTTTAAAAAAGATGAGCCTGCAAAGGACAAAAAGGAACAACCAGCCAAACCCACCGACACAGAAGTCGCCAATGCCCTCGAGCGCATTCAAAAAATAAAGGCCCGTATTGACAAAGGTGAGGATTTTGCCAAAATGGCGCAGGCAGAATCTGATGACAAACTCACAAGCAAAAAAGGTGGCGATGCCGGCAAAATATCAAAAGACGACAAACGATTCGAGAGATTGGGTTACGGCCCACTCGTGACCGCCGCCTTTGCCATGAAAAAAGACCAGGTCTCCGATCCCATCAAAACAGACAAAGGGTACTTCCTCATCAAAGTCACTGACGATCCATCAGTCGTTCCCTACGAAGAAGCCAAGAGGGTCTTGGGTTTTGAACTGCAAAATAAAATCAAAGACGATTTATTGGCCAAACTCAAGAATGGTGCTAAGATCGAATATGCCACGGTGGACACGCCCGAACCCAAAAAAGAAGATAGTGCAAATCCCCTCCAGAACCAACTTAATATGATCCAGAGCGGCATTCAGCAAAAGGCACAGCCCCAGGCTAACGACCCCCATCAAACATTACCTGAACCCAAGAAAGAACCCGGACAAGCTTCTTTGCAGGATCAACTCAATATGATTCAAAGTGGCATTCACAAACAAACGCCCCCTGAAGACGAGAAAAATGGGGCGACACCCAAAAAGGACGACGCCCATTAATCATGAACAAGCCCATCACCTACAAGGACTCCGGCGTCGATATCTCAGCAGGAGATGATTTGGTGGACCTCATTCAGGTCTCCGCCAAAAAGACGCAAAGGCCTGAAGTGCTGGGAGGGCTTGGCTCTTTTGCTGGTCTGTTCTCCCTGGAGAAATGTTCCCTCAAAAAACCCGTACTGGTTGCCTCGACAGACGGAGTTGGCACCAAACTCAAATTGGCCCTCGATGACCAGCATATTCAGAATCTGGGTCAGGATTTGGTGGCCATGTGTGTCAACGACCTCATCTGTTGTGGGGCCGAGCCACTGTTTTTTTTGGATTATTATGCCACAGGGGCACTGAACACAGCGCAGGCCGCGCTGGTTATCCAGAATATCGCCTCCTGCCTTGAAAACATCAACTGCACATTGTTGGGGGGTGAAACCGCAGAGATGCCCGGTCTATATGCCAAAGGTGATTTTGACTTGGCCGGTTTTGCCGTGGGCATCGTTGATCGTGATCGCATCATCACTGGTGAACAAGTCAAAGAGGGTGATGTCATCATTGGGCTGACCTCCAGTGGTGTACATTCAAACGGTTACTCACTGGTCCGCAAAATTATTGAACAAAAAAAACTCGACTTGCACACCAAACCAGCCGGTTGGCATGCCCCCTTGGGACAAGTTCTGTTGGAGCCCACACGCATCTACGTCAATCCCGTGTTGGCCTTCATCAAGCAATACCCCGTTCAGGCCATGGCACACATCACAGGTGGCGGCCTTGTGGAGAATCTGCCGCGCGTCTTTCCAGATACCTTTCAGGCCCAACTCTTTAAAAACAAGATACCCACCCCTGCTGTGTTCAGATATTTACAGGAACAAGGCAACGTTCCAGAACCCGAAATGTGGCGCGTGTTCAACATGGGCATCGGTTTCGCTCTCATAGTGGACGCATCACTCAAAGCTGAAGCCATCAAATTTTTCGAACAACAAAATGTGCCGGCTTTCGAAATCGGGGTGATCACAAGACAACAGGATACCAACGAAAGCAAAGTGATTTTGCGATAGCCATGACACGTTCTTCCCCTCATAACGCCTTGAACATTGTGGTGCTGGTTTCTGGCCGTGGCTCAAATCTGCAGGCTATCATCGATGCCACCAACAACAATATCATCCGAAGTCGCGTCACGGCCGTCATTTCGAACCGACCTGGTGTCCCTGCCCTGCAAAGAGCGGCGGAAGCGAACATCCCCAGTACCGTCATTGCCTCCTATCATCGCCCGACAGCAGAGTTCCATGATGCCTTGTTTCGAACGCTCACCTCGCTAAACCCCGATCTCATTGTGTTAGCTGGATTCATGAAGATTCTGCCCCAGAAGATCGTCAGGCATTTTTCGGGCAAGATCATCAATATCCACCCTTCCCTGCTCCCTGCTTTTCGCGGCCTGAACGCGCAACAGCAGGCACTGGACGCGGGTGTGCGCGTCACAGGTTGTACCGTACACTTCGTCGATGAGGGTTGTGACACGGGTCCCATCATTTGGCAAGACAGCGAACAGATCCAAGAAGGCGACACAGCCGAGACGCTGTCGAACAGACTCTTGTTGAAAGAACACACCTCCTTGGTCCAAGCCATACAACTGATAGAGAATCATAAAGTTATTTTACAAGAACACGAAACTTTGTTACGGAGAGACCCATGACGCAAAAACAAAAATTCTTTTTTCTAATGGTTCTCGGTTTTTTATTTTTGAGCTTGAATGTCCTGGCCGAAGATGACTTCGATACCACCAGCTATAATAAAACTTTGGGGGCCAGCGTGTATGGCAGTATTCAGTTGGTCGACACATTGCCCCTGGTTGATATGGGAATTGGGGGCGGTGCCTTTTTTGACTGGCGCTTTAACGAACGCTTCTCGCTGATGGTGGAATCTTTTTTCACCACACAGGATGGCAGGGGTCAAAGCGCCGCGGACAGGAGCATTGAATTCCTGTGCATCCCAGCCTCTACTTTCAAGGTGTACATCCCGACCAAAACCCCTCAATTGGACCCCTATATCGGTTTGGGAATCGGTTTTTATCACCTCAGGGAGGGAGATGTTGAAGACGATACGGCGGGCTTTGGCATTGGCGCGCAGATCGAAGTGGGTATCGAATACCTGTTGGCAGATAATCTGATGGTAGGTGTCGGCGGCACGTACCGCTCAGTCGGTTTGATCAATAGTTTGACAGGACCGGCTAATGCCTCTACCTACATGCCTTACACTCTTTTTGGTCGTGTAGGATATCGTTTTTAGATCAAAGGTCGGTCAGTCATGCTCGAGAAATATTGTGACATCTTGGTTGTGGGCAATCAGTTGCCCGGACTGGTGACGGCCGCTTTTTTGGCCAGACGCGGTTTAAGTGTGCAGGTCATTGATTCCGATTTGTATCTCGGTCACGCCAAAAACCCAGACCCCACCTGCATCAACAAGGTCCAGTCTACCCTTTTTCGTTCGATTCTGGGCCGCCTCAATGTCCCCGAACTCACCATACAAAATCTCTTGAATCGTGACTGCGTGTTGCAAGTGGTTTTTCCCAAGCATCGTATCGACATTTCAAACAACCCACTGGACTACTTTGAAGAAATCGAAAGAGAATTTCCAGAACATTATTCCGACATCAAGGCTTTCTACGAAACCCAATCGCGGCTCCGCCACAGCATCAATGTCACAGACCTGTTTGAGCACCTCATTCCCGGCACCTGGAAGGAAAAAAGCGCTTTCAAAAAATTTATTCAAAACAATGCCCTCAACGATAAAAGCAAAGAGTACCTCGCACTGCTTCAAAAGGATCCCCGACTCCATCATTTTTTTGCGGCACAATATCTTCTGGCGTATCAGCAAACCAACACGGATCCTTTTGCTTACCAGATTTCCACCCTGTTCAATCCTGGCGACGGCGAGATTTTTGGCATCCAATCTGGGTTAAACAATATTAAAAACATTTTGCACGAACGCATCACGCATTACGACGGGACCATTCGCAAGAGAGCACAATTGAACTCCCTGCTGTTTCGTAACGGCATCTTTGAAGGCGTGGAAATGGACGAAACCAACGGCATCGTATTGTGTAAATACATCATCTGGAATGATTCGCTCGACAAGCTCAAGGATTTGTTGCCCAAAAAATGGCGCTTTCACAAACTAAAAAATCACTGTCTCAACAACCAATTCGATTTTCACTGGTTCACAGCCCGTTTTTCGGTTGCCTCACAGTTCATTCCCGAACCCTGTCGGTCAAATGTGCTGGTCATCACGGACCCCCAACAAGAACTTGTGGGAGATAATTTATTGTATTTGCAAATCGACCGCACGCCAGCCTCGGAGAAGACCTTGATTCACGCCAATTTTCTGCTTCCCAAATCGGCCCTTCAGGAAGATGAGGATTTTTTTGACAGCTATTTCGCATCCATCCGCAAAAACATCCTTCAACTCATGCCCTTTGGTGAACACACTCTTGAACTGGTTTTTCCCATAAAGAGTAGGGACATGCCCAACGACACATTGTTCCCTCTCATGGAAAATGATTTTGAAATCATGCGGCACAGCGCCGAAAAACACGGCATCGTGAACCAGAGCGAAAAAAACTTTGCGTCACTTTTCAAACGTCACTACAAAACACCCAGCCCCAATTTCTACGTGTCGCACCCTTCTGTCTTTGCGGGCTTTGGTCTGGACGCCAACCTCATGCTGGGTCTCAAGATCACCGACCTCATCTGGCAGGAGGTTGAGAACGTCAAAAAACGCGCCATGAAGACCGAACGGCGCATTGCGTGAAGGTCTTTTATTTGCCATTTTTCGCGGCGATTTTGCCACGCAACCCAAACCAGATGGTTTTGATTCTGAAAATTGATGCTGACTTTGAATCTCAAACAAAAATAATCGTTGAAAAAACCTTGCTTTTGTAATATTATAAAGTATCTTACAAGGCGCCTTAAAAAGGACGTTATTATGATCTCATTAAAATCAATTATACCTGTTACCAAGGCCAAAAGAGAGCTCATGAAACTGTTGAAGAAAGCCCAATTGGAAGGAGAATCTTACATCATTACTAAAGATGGAGAAGCCGCTGGTGTCCTTATGGGTGCCGATGAATACGACGGGTTGATTGAAACCATTCGCATTCTACAAAACCAATCCACCGTCAGCCTCATCAATCAGGCACAAAGACAATTTGATGAGGGAACGACGTACACTCACAAACAAGTTTTTGAAGAATGAAACTCATCTACTCTGCCATCGCAAAAGATCAGATCACCTCACTTCCACCGCAAACAAAAGGACAAATACGCGCTCTCTTGGAAGAAATCCAAGACAACCCCCATCATGGCAAGGCCCTGAGAGACGATTTGACAGGGTTCAGATCATCAGCATTTCATCGTTATCGTATTGTGTACAGAATCATGAAAAAAAGTAATGAGATATGGATCTATATCGTAGAACGCAGAGAGACCGTTTACGAAAATGCGTCCAGGTTACTGGCCGAGCAAAAAAAAAGGACATGACCAAGGAACCATCACTTCTTTCTTTTCAACCTCTGTTCCCTGCGTTTACGACCAGCTTCGTAGCGTTTTTTCTCCTCTGCTGATTCGGGCAGAACGGGTGGGACATCTTGCACCTTGCCATCACGGCCGAGCGAGACAAACGTCAGGTAGGCACTGGCCGTATGGAGTTTGACTTGATCGATGGCATTCTCGGCAAAGACCTTCACCCCTACTTCCACAGAATGCGGGCTGGTAAAATTCACCGACGCCTTCATGGTCACGATATCCCCCAGTTTGACCGGGTGAATAAAGAAAAGATCGTCCATCGCGGCGGTCACCACAATATTGCGGCAATGCCTGATGGCCGCAATACTGCCGGTGATGTCGATCCAACTCATCATCGTCCCGCCGAACAGATTCCCCAAAGGGTTCGTGTGTTCAGGCAGAACAATGAACGTGTTCTCTGTTTTGGAGTAAGAAACGGTTCTACAATCTGATTTCTTGTTAACGGACATACTGACACCGAGACGAATATCGAATATTGAACAAGGAATGTAGAAATCAAATGAATACACTTCGACATTCCTTGTTCAATATTCGTTATTCGATCTTCTCTCTGAGCCTCGGTTCCTTCACCGCCTTCACTTCATCAAGCCGACCAACCACAGTGGTCTGCGGCGCATTGTGCAAGAGGTCGGGGTTGTTGTTGATCTCGTTTCTGATCTGAATCATCGCATCGCAAAAAA
>AMFJ01007234.1_pt1 | contig 25361 bp, 33 predicted proteins | sample 427208 | NCBI WGS metagenome assembly AMFJ01 (sample SAMN02954298, study PRJNA114691) | groundwater metagenome | biome: aquatic; feature: subsurface aquifer; material: sediment; isolation source: subsurface aquifer sediment | place: USA: Rifle, CO | collected 2008-08 | reverse complement strand
CGGTGAGCGAGGTGTTCCGAGTCGTTTGGAAATCAGTTCGAATTTGTTCGTAACAGATCACCCAGGATTGTCTAGCAGTTGAACCAATCTCGCAACAAGTATACAATTCAAATATGACTGCAGAAACTGTTGGTGTGAAGATTGAGGGACGTAGAAATCCATTTACAGGCGAAGAAGCAATTTTGTATGTAGAAAATCAACCAAAAGGTTTTGTGGCAGGTGTTAAGAAATTTGTAAGGTGGCCTATCAAACTTTCAGACGAAGATGCGGTGAAGCTTCAAAAAAAGATAAGTGATAACGAAGCTAAAGAATTGTGAGACTAAAAAAAAGAATTACTATTGAGCAATCATACATAACGAACTTCAATTTGTCCAACAAATATATCTCTAAGAGTTGGATATTTCTTTTCAAGTGCTTCTACAACGGATATCTCCTTCTTCTCACGGGTGGCCATCTCAACAAACATAACTTTGTCACTGCTACCATTGCTTGGTAAAAGAAAAGATTCGTTTTTATATATAAAAATTTCAGTCATATCTTCACCGCGATTTTCAAGTCCATATACAGACGGAAATGCATGCATTTCCCAAAGAACTCGTGGCATTATATTCTCTTCGGATCCAGGGGCATCAATTCCATAATTAAAAACATTTTCAGCTTGGTCATAAATCCATCTTGTGGCAACTGTCGGAGATTCTTTATATGGAGGCATTTGTTTAAGAAGTTCATTTTTAGACAATTTTATCTCAACTTTCATTTGTGGATCCTCTATCTTATTTTCAACAATGTTTTCTCCTGATCCTTCCGCCATATTAGTAAGATTATATAACAAATTGTTTTGTCTTATTCTCCGGCCCATGTGTATAACCGAAGGCCATCACCTCTGTAGCTTTGGGGTGTTTTGTGCTTGCCAGATTGCATAAATTCCTGTTGAGAGAATTCTTTTGGCTGAGGTTTCTTTTAAAGTTAATTCTCCGTTTATTATATTTCCCTTGAATTCTTTTAATTTATCCAGAAGCATATTTGAAAGACTTGTTGAAGAGGTAGATACAGCATATGCATTTATAATAACAAATAAAGGCTTTTCAGTTAATATTTTAGTAACATTATCTAGAAGAAGGGGAAAGTCCTTTACAAAGGACCATTTCTCACCATTTGGACCATGGCCGTAAACAGGTGGGTCCATAATAACTCCATCGTATTTAACCCCTCTTTTAATTTCTCTTGCTGTAAATTTAATTGCATCATCAATTATTATTCTTGCTGGTTTATCGGAAAGACCTGACAATGCCTGATTTTCTCTAAACCAGGTAATTGCAGGACGTGAGGCATCGAGGTGTGTGACTTTTGCACCAGCTTCTAAGGCATATAGTGAAGCAACTCCGGTATAGCCAAACAAGTTGAGAATATGGGGCTGTGACGGATTACGAGTTATGAGTTCTAAAATGAGATTCCATTGTTCAAACTGCTCTGGAAAAATTCCAACATGCTTAAATGGTGTTAATTTTAAATTGACATTAATATTATTAATTGCGAGTTCCCATTTTTCTGGAAAGTTAGGTTTAGTTGCCCATTTGTCATTTACAAATTCAGCATCTGCCTTGGCCCAATCTTCTGGAGGAAGAGTTCTTTGCCACATAACTTCTGGGTCAGGACGATTTAAAATATATTTTCCAAATCGTTCCAATCTTCTGCCATTACCACTGTCTATTAATTCATATTCCATAAAATTACACGAATCTAATCTGCATTCCATTTATTACTTTTGTTGAAAATGGCATTTCTTGTCCATCAAATTTTGATCCATTGCCCCAAATTTTAGCTAAGGTTGAGCCTTCCAAAAATTCTGTGCCAATACTTCTTGCAACATCAATAAGTGTATCATTTTCCTGCATGATTACTGGATTATTGGTACCTGGTTTTTCATTTCTTTCAACGAGGTAAACAGTTACAAGTTTTAACCTTTGCCAAATTATTTCCTTGAGCTCTTCAATACCTTGTTCCTTGTCTGCAGAGATGTAAATTAAATCCTCAAATCTATGAGTTTCAGTTACCTGGTCTGCCTTGTTAACAACAAAAATTGCCTTTTTGTATACTATCCTTTCAGACAATACGTCAATTATTTGCTCAATTGTAACTTTTTCTCTTAAAATAAGTCTTCCATTTTTAATTCCAAATTCTTTTGCAATTCCTTCAACGTCAGTTAATGGATAATCTTGTTTGATGTTAGAAACAATTGTTAAGCCACCTGCTAGTTCTTTTTCAACTCTAACATCAGGACGTTTTTTATTAATTCTAATTCCTGCTTTTTCAAGCTCAATCAGAATTGAGTCAAAAAATTTAAGCCTTTCAGGATCTGTCATTATTACTAACAAGTCTGCACCTCTGGCAACTGACAAGACTTCTCTCCCTCGTCCTTTACCAATTGATGCACCCTCAATAAGTCCGGGGACATCTAATATTTGAATATAACCATCTCTGAATTTCAGCATGCCAGGAATAACTGAAACTGTAGTAAAAGCATAGGCTGCAACTTTACTTTCTGCATTAGTTAAAAGATTAATTAAAGTTGATTTCCCTGCAGAAGGAGGTCCAATTAAAACAATTGTAGCGTCCCCTTGTTTTTTAATTGCATAACCAGAGCTATTTCCACTACCTTCTTTACCAGCGAAGCTGGCCAAGCTCTGCTTATCTTTTAACCTTGCTATTTTGGCTCTCATAGCCCCAATAAAGCCATTTGTTGCCTTATGATGTGGAGTTTTTCTCAAAACTGCTTCTATTTCTTCAATTTGTGCTGCAATATCTGCCATCCTCGTATTATATCAGGCTAGAATGATATAATATAATCTTAAAGATAAGCACCCGTAGCTCAACTGGATAACAACCTTGCTTTGCAAGAACGTTGCCAGTTGCGCTGGTAGAGTAATGTCTTCGATATCGAAGATACCTATAAAATTGCTCGCGTAGCTTAATGGATAAAGTAACTGTCTTCGGAACAGTTGATGGGGATTCGATTTCCTCCGCGAGCACTTAGTAATTTTTGAGTTTACAGGAGGTTGAAGGCTCATATCCTTCCGGGTGCACCAGAAAGACTTTTGACATCTTTAGAGTCGTTCAAAAGTACTATATGTGAACGTAATTTGGCTCTGATTTCAGGTGTTCCAGAAACTAAATCTGGTACGGTTGGGAGGGTTTTGAACAATGAACCAAAATTTGAACCCCTTCTGAGCGGATTTGTGTCTCCAAGAAGGCCTTCTTCAAGGTGTTCCAGAAAGTAAGTTACCCTGTTAATTACAGTTGTTACATCAAGCTCAATCTGTTCTTTTTTATCTCGCTGTATTATTAACTTATCTTTCTCATTCTCAAACTCTTCAATTCTTTTTTCTTGGCGTTTAATTAATTCTGGGTTTGTGAGTATGTCAATTTTTTCCATTGCCTCTTTTATGTCTGAATCAATCTCTGCAACTTTGTTATTTAACAAGCCAGATTCAGACAATGTATCAATTTTCATTTTATTCCATTCCTCAAGAATAATTTTTTTGAAGTGAATCAATACATCATCACGAAACTTGATATTTTTCGCAAAGTTATAAATTGCTTCATTTAGATTTTTGGCAGATATACCCCAATAGTCATGACCTCTATTGCAATGATATGAGGGGTGTCTCTTGCCTAGCTTACCAGCAGGTGAAGAAGCAAAGACCTGTTTGCCACATATATGACATAGAAGCCACTGCTTGTATGGATATTCTGGATTAAACATTAATTTCTTTTTGTTTCTATTTGATGTGTAGTGAACTCTTTTCATTTCACCGTTTTCTTCATATAACATCCATTTGCCTTCATTTGCTTTATTCCATTCTTCTACTGTAACAATAGACTCTCCAACCATTTTAATTGGTTTGTTATTTGTCCATTTTTCAAGTTTGTAACCTGCATAAATCACATTGTCTAAATATGCATTCATCTGCTTTCTCGTAAGTGGAACACCACCTCTATGACCAATTACTTTGCGTCTATCATTTTTGTCGTGAAGTTTTTGAAGTCTTGATTTAAAGCCACTTTTGTTAATTTCTTTTACAGCTTCATCATCTGGTACTTTTCTGTTTCTAAGCTCATACATTTTTCTTACCCATACACCTTCAACTTCGTGGGGAAATTGCCCGTATCTCCTGCCTTCTTCAGTATCGATTCGAACAGACTTATAACCAAAGTCTGCTGGACCTATTTGATAACCTTGGCGTGTATAAATTATTTCGGCTCCTATTATCTGAGTTAGCATTGTGTTTGTATAGTCTCTAGCTGACTCTGCTCTTTCAATCTCTGCTTTTAAAGAAGGTTCCCGTGTACTAAACCTATACTCAACGCCCAAATGCTCCAATGCATTAACTTTTTTATCTGTTATTACTTCTTCACAATCGATTAACCCAACACCATATTTTGCTAACCTTGCCTTCATTTGTTGATAGACATAACCACCACCACGAGTAAACCTGTCTATCGTTCTAATTAAAACATAACTAATCTTTATGTCGGGATGTGTTTTTAACCATTCCACAATTTTATCAACGAACGGTTGCAAATCAGGATGGGTGGCACTAACAGCACAATTTACCCAATCAACAACTTCAACTTTAATTTTGTTTGCATGGAAGAATATTTGCTGTTTTTGTTGTTCTGGAGAGTCGCCATCAGTACCTTGTCTTTGGTCTGAAACTCGTATAGCGCCTAATACCTTAATCATATTCCTATTTATTTGACTTTACCTTTTTAGTTTAATTTATCAAGGGCCTTTTATATTCTTCAAGCACTCTTTCTATAAAATTTCGGGCAAGAAGTCTTAAAGACTCTTCAGTCTCTTTCGATAATGTTATATCGTTAGAAGTTAAATATTGAGATTCTTCTCTTGGTATCGTTTTGTTTGACATGATAATTCATGCCTCGTAATAAAATGGGGTACACAACGATACTTAAACGTTAGATTCGAAAACTAAGGCTCCAGTTAAATTTTACTAGCCAACCTTTTTTAATGCGGTTTCGTTGGTGTTTCCGCTAATGAAGATTACAGGCCTTACCCTGCCAAACCTCACCTTGCCACATCTAGTAAACTAACAATGGCTATTATATCCTTTGTATATATTCACTGTATAGACTTACTATACTTAACAAAAAGTATTATGAATGAATTACCTCAATATTAAGACCCAAAAGAGATTCTAATTTTCTTTATCTTATTATTATTTTCTATAATTCTACAGTCTGGACATTTGTCATGCGTTGTATCCACAGTTTCTCTTCCACATTCTGAACAATTAATTTTTTTAATTTCTGAAGATTCTGGGGTGGAGGTGTTTCTAATATCCAGAATACATTCAACACAATGAAAAGTATTATTGTATTTAAAAAGCTCCTTAGGTAATGTCTTCATGCCACAATTTGTGCAAAATCCATTGTTTTTACCATTAATAATTGGAAGGCCTTGTGACTCTAGCCATTTAATGACTTTTTGAATAGACTGATTTTTTGCTTTCCATTCTCTTTTATAATTTGGATGTTTAAGAAGCCATTTCTTTTTGTATGAATTGCTTTTTTCTCTGTTTGAAAAAACCCACCTTTTTACGTTTTCAAGAGTCCTCTGTTTATTTTTTGAGTACCATGATGTTTTCATTTATTGTTTAATTGAAAATTATTTAGACATAAAAATAGTAGCCAATAAATATTGGTTTATGATTCCATGAGAAGAATTCTAAATTTACTTTTTTATGTTTGGAACTTTGGTTTGAAAAGGGGGTTTATTCTTTTCACCAATACCAAATTCAACCCCAACAAATGGAGCTCTTGGCTTATCCTGACCAACGAATCTTTTTTCAAGACCACCGGTATTTTTAAAGGTAACTTTCATTAGATACTCACCTCCCAGCAATCGATTATTTTCATTCTTGTCCTTCCTCTATTTTCTCGTATTCTTTAGACCAAACATATTGATTGGGTTCAATATTTATAGAACGAAGTTCATTCATTGTTTTTTGCTCAATAACTTCCCCTAATTCTTTGCGTCTTCTGACATCTTCTATCAAAGCTATTTGATACTGAGCTTTCATCACTTCAAACTTCTCATCATTCTTGAGTCCACTGAGTGGATTTTGACTAATTAACTTATTAGTTTTTTGATAATTATCAAATTCTGCTGGGGTCCAATTCTCTGGTTTTGAAAAAGTTTTAGGATGTTTTTCCTCGTACTCTTTTTGAATTTGTTGGCCAATAGCAGTATCCTCCAAGACTTTTGAAAGTCTATCCGTTAACTCATCGGCTGTGTGTCCTGAATAGCCTTTTCTGTTTGTTTTTGTTTCGTATATCTGCATAAATATCACCTGCCTTCTTTTGATGGAGTTCTAACACTCCTTGTGTATGTAGAAAATGAAGCCGTTGATTCTGCCCGTTTCTGACTGAATCCTTTAGCTTTTAATTCTTCTACTTTTTTTAGAAATCTAGCTCCTCGTTGTATCATTGAAATTTTGAAATTGCCCTTCCAAAAACATCAATTTCGTTTTGATATTGTTGAAAATCTAATTTAGCCTGCTGTGCTTTGGTGTAGTTTTCATCAAACTTTTTTCTGAATTCCACAATATTCCCGAGTCTTCGAATATCTCCGACTGGATACTGCTGTTGTTGTAATGGTTGTGAAATGTCTTGTAAACTTATCATATTGGTCACCTCTTTTCTGTCTATCAAACTTTAAACTTTCTTTCCATCACCTGAAGTGGTTTGAAATTGTTTAGTTTTCTAAATGCTAATTTTTGTTTTGAGGTTCCTTTGCCCATTTTAATTACCTTAATTTTTGGAAGTTTTTTCCTTGCAACCTTGCCTCCATTTTTTGTTTTTACATAACTTTTGAGGGCTGCTTCTTCATCTGGTGTAATAACTCCTGTATCGCCCCACTGAGTTATCAAAGAATTTGTAACCAATTTTTGACTAATATAGAAATCCAAAGTTTTGGTGTAGTCTTGAGAAGCTTTTACTGTCTCATCAAGAAACTTTGCTCGGTTCTCTAGACTAAACCCAGAGATGACAGGCACCATTGCTTCTTCAAAAGTTTTATTGATTCCTGAACCTCTCAAAAGAGATTCTGCCTCTGCCTGAGTAGTTGCCTTTGATACTATACTTCTAATCAATTTGGTTTCTAAATCCTGAGATTGTTCATTTTCAAGATATTTAAAAACTCCGGTCTTTTCTGTTGCTTCTTTTTTCTTTAACAATCCAAAGAAATCAAAACCCTCTGGTTTTGGGTAGCCATCTGGCAAACTTTGGCCTTTGAGTGCCTCATTTTGGTTATAGAGGGCTTCACCTGTTGCCCCTGTCTGTTCTCTTGCTACCTTTTGCAAGTTGTTATTTGAGCCTCCTGAATATCTAACTGGAAGTTCAAGAGTTGATGTTATTGCCTGTTCTGGGCCCAAGTTTCCACTACCTGTTAAATATCTAACTGGGTTAGAAACATAAGAGGGTGTAAAAGTGCTTGAAGCTTCACCAAGTCTTGCCAATAGTTGTTGTGGCAATGAATCATCTGGGTTTGCTATTTTCTGCCCTGCATAATTGGTGTTCGTAAGTTGTCCAACAAACTGCCCTGCAATAGGTGAAAGTCTGTTTCTCACAAGTCTGAAAGCAACTGATGAATCACCACCTGCAAGACTTGAGACAAAATCAACAGGGAGCCTGACAAAATCTGTACTTGTCCCGTAAGGACGAATAAATCTTCGCTTTCCATCCTGAGTGTAGCCACTTTCCAACTCAAATTGGTGGCCTGCTTGATTCTCAAAAGCATAGTGCCCTGAAAGTAATTTATTGGTTATGTTCAAAGTTAAATAACTCAATAAATAGTTTCTTGCAAAAATTCTGTAGGCTTTGCCTTCTGGATTGCTTGGGCTCAAAACTGATTTTCCAATTCCTGCACCTATTCTAATATTTGATTCCATCCAATCGGGAGCTAATATCAAGCTTCTGAAAATGTTTTGAGACTCTTTGTTTCGCATCAAAACATCTAAATTTATACCCCCAAGCATATTGTTTGTTATTTCACTTGCGATATTTGTAGCTTCATCTGAGCCATGAGTTTTTAATAAATCTTCAAAGTTAGCTTTCCAAAGTTTCATTTTGAGGGCTGGAATAATTTTTCCAAAGAGAGGTTCGTCAAAAAACTTTGAATGAAAATCTTTTAGTTTTCCATAGGCTTTACCAAGAATTGTTGGGGCTTCCTCCTTGATTGCTGTCTGTAAAATATGCTCTTCACTTGATGCTGTTAGGCCATGCTTAACCGCAAAAGCCAAGTCATCTAAATTATTATTTATAAATTTCTCTGCAACTTTTGGCCTGAGTAAATAGTTTACTCCTGTAAAAAAACCTGCAATTGGGTTATTTGAAGCGTGTACAAAACGACTCAAGATATTTACGCCATGAAAATTTACTCCGGTGGAAATTATCCCTGAGGTTAAATATATGTTTTTTAATGCACCTGAAAGTTTTGCTATAGAGGCTACGCCACCTTCTGGGTTTGAAAGATAATTATTGATAGCATCTGCCAACTCTTTGGGTGCCTTGTATGTTCCTGTAAAAGTTCCTTTATCTGTCAAAACTTTAAACTTTGGAAATCTATCTGGGTCAAGAGTAACCCAAGTATTTGGACTTGCAGTATCTTTTTGAATTAATCCACCATCTGTTAAATACTGAAAAAACTTTCTATCTGCAATCGCTTTGTTACTGGTTGACTCATACCATGAGGCTACCTCCCCAATATTTCGATATCTCGGTGTCAAGCCTCCTGTGATGCCTTCCTGATAGGATTTGATAACACTTTCAAGTGAGAAGCTAGGCTTCTGTGTTAATTTTTTACCGAATACTTTTTCAACATCTTCAACAGTATTGGCCCATAATTGAGGTAAATAGTTTTGTTTGTAGCCAAACTCAACACCTTCATTTTGCATTTGAAGGTATTTATCATCAAAGTATTTCTTAACTTTTGCAAATTTCCCAGTATTATTACCCGACTGGAATTCGAAAAATCCCGCCAATCCTGCCTCATCCAAGTCTGCAAATTCTTTTGATTTTTTGAATCCTTCCACCTGAGTGGCTCTTCGACTGTTGACCCATTCAGAAAATGCATTCTTTGCTCTTGAGAGTGAATCAACTACTTTGTTTTCTGATATGACCTTTCCTGATTTTAAAGTTTCCCATTGTGCAGGTGATATCTTATCGGTTAATATTTTAATAGCTAGAGGTGCAGAAATTCCATCAACCTGATTCTTTTTAAATCCAAGTCTAATTAAATCATCTGAATAACCCATGAGGAAAGCTAGCCTCTTTTCCTTTGTAAATTTATTTAAAAGTGAGGTTCCTTCTTCTACTAATTTTGATGCAGTTGTAATTTTCCCTGTGCCAGTAGGTGAGAGCAAGCCTGCTCCTAGTGCAATCCCAGTTGTGGCAAGTGATTCTTTACCAAAAACTGGCTCTGAAATACCTTCTGCTGAGTCCATTGCATAATTTCCAATAATGCTAGCTGGTATTAAATTTGCAACGCCTCCCAATATTTTTGCACCACCTGCAACAGGGGCTGGAATATTTAAGCCCATTAAGTTTGATGGAGTTTTTGCCTGAATCTGCTTTATACCTGAAGAAATTAATTCACCTGATTGTGTTCCAAATTTTTCTGGAACCTCTGCAATTCTTCCAAGAACTGGGATATCATATATTTTTTGTGATAGTTGTCCTGCCTTGTTGTTTAAATTAATTATTCCTGAAATTGCTTCTCTTTTTTTCTTTTCTTTAAATTCATCAAAAGAGGTTTTGAAATTGTTAATATTTTTTTCTGCAATTGGCCTTACAGAATCAATTATTGACTGGATATTTACTTTTGGAAGTCCACGAGAGGTTGAGAGGTTATCTACCCCTTTTTGAAATTGTTGCTTTACAAAATCTAATATATTCATTCATTTGGGTTATCGATAAGGGTTGAGCTGGTCTAATTCATCATAACTTGAGCCAAGTGGCTTATACCCTGCTGGCATATTTGCCGTTTGTCCAGATGTGTTTTGAGAAATTAGCGATTGTTGAGTGGTTCCCTCTATGTCTTTTTGAAAGTTTTGAGTTGCCAACTTTTTAATTAAATCATTAACATATGAAGTACTTCCTGTAGTTTCTGCAAGTCTTTCTGCCTTCCAAGTTTCAAGTGAAAATGCCTGTTCTCTTGCCCTATCTGCCAACTGTTCTGTTCTTTGCTTTGCTTGATTCCAAAGTTGCATTTTAACTTCACTTTTATAGTTTCCAACTTGAACTTTTTGAGATTCAATTTGTAGAATCTTGCTCATATAGTCATCTTCGATTGTTTTTTTACCTTGGGCCAATTCTTCCCCAATCTTCGTTTTTGCTAATCGATATGTTTCATTGGCCTCGTTTTCTACCTTAAAAATTGAGTTCAAAGCCGCCTGACCTTTTTCAAATATAGAGCCCTGTGTAGAATAAAAGCTTTGCATTGCTAGCTCCCCGAGAGCAGGACCTGTGCTTGATGCAGTTCCATATTTACTTAAAATACTTTGTTGTGCATTTACAAGATTTCTTCTATTTTCTGAAAGTGCTTTTTGTCTTGATGATTCAGTTGTTTCCATCTGGCCTTTTGTAGAAGCTAGGGCCTGTTCTAATGCTGACGACATTGAACGGTCATATTGGCTGGCTCCAGTTTCAAGTCCTGAAAGTTGAGTTTGTCTTGAGGTTGCCAAGTTACTACCTGCTTGATTCAAAATACCCATTTGAGAATCGTATTGATTTTGAAGTTCCTGCATCATTTGAGAATCAATGTTTGAACCACTGCCTGTGTTTACTGGTTGAGTGTTAGTTGGAACCTGTTGAGTTACTGGAACTGTTCCTGTACCTGTTCTTGGAGTTACTACTTTTTTCTGGTCTGCTGGATAACTTTGAAGTGCATTCCATTGGATATTATTGTTTTGGTTAGCTGTTTGACCTGCATCGGCAACAAGACCTGAACCCCCCTTGGCATCTCTACCAAAGCCGAGTTTGTCGCCTATCCATTCACTGATACCTAGTTCAGGGGTGCCCCATGAACCTATGTTTATTCCCATAAATTATTTATTTTCCTTTGGCTTTTGCCCTGTCTGCCTTTCAAAGTGAACAGGGCTAGGCCGACTACGATTTTTCATAAACACAATCACGCTTTTATGAAGTTTTTTAGAATTTTTCAATTCCGAAACCTCTCTTTGAGTAAAAACTGAGAAAATGTATATATAAATTTCAAAGTTTACGGTTTGAACGTTCTCAAAAAGAGGTTTAGAAATTGAAGGGTTTGGCGAAGTGCATTCTGTTCAAACCTTTATAAATAAAGTAGAACAGGTCAAAATTAACTTGTAAAGCCGTAAAGTTTATGTAAAAGTTATATATTAAAAGTGGTATGAATAATCAATTTTGGCTAGTTCTATTAAGCAAAAATTAAGAAGTTTGTATACCCATATCTGGCGGTCAATGTCATCATAGATTTTGTATTTTTTTGACCCAGTATGTGCAAAGGCAATTCTTGTTTTGTTTAGTTCTTTTAGTTTTTCAAAAAGCTCATCTCCTATAATCTCAAGTGAATAAACCATTTCTAATTTTTTTAACCAACTGGCACCATAAAAAAGTTTAGAGACTAATCCTTGGAATACGTTGAAGTTTTTTATTAGTTTATTTCCAACTGCTGTTTTATATAAGCATTTAGCAATAAGGAGCTCATATGTTTGCTCTACGTCGGCCCAAACATCAAGAGTTGAGATTCTTAATTCGTTGAGTTCTGGAGTTAGTGCATTTTCTCCCAGCGGATGAAGAGAAGAAAGGTTCTTTTTTAAAGTTTCTAGTTCTAATTTGTTTGGGTCTATTTCAAGAATTCCAGCCATAAATTAATGTCTAACAGGTTTTTGAAGGAATTTAAATGACTACTTCATCACGTGCGTGGTTAGGTAGGGCTTAAAATGACTTACAGAGGGCCACAGATATTGCTATGGGTCTATTACCATACACATGGTTTGTGCCCATGTTATAATGATAATAGGATAAAGAAAATATGGCAGACCTATCTGAATTTGAAGGAAAATATTTTATTGATGGACAAAGATATAATTGCCCGTTTTGTAATGTCCGTGGGGCGAAATATAGCGTTACTACTAAGACAGACTATCACAAAAACGATGATATCAAAGTTTATTGTTATATTGTTGAATGTGATATGTGTAATAAAAAATCAATACACCTTTCATACTGGGAATGGACCACTGAAGGCTATATGGGTAAATGGATTACAAATCCTTTTACATCAAGACCTCATAAATTAAATTCTGAAAAGTTTCCTGAATGGAACGATATGGAACCACATCTCGACAATTTTTTCTTTTATCATTTCCCTACAAGTTTCTTCACAATTGATGAAAGAATTCCTGAAAAAATAAGATTGCTTGTATCAGAGGCTGAGGGGTGTAGCAAGATGTCATTTATGACTGGGGCTTCTGGTTCTCTGAGACGCTCAATTTACAAATTTTTAAAAGACCAAAAAGCTATTGGTGAAAATTATGAAGAGAAAATTAAATGGCTAAAAACCAAATATTCAAATATTGAATCTACTTATTTTGATGCTTTGTTTGCAATTAAAAACATGAACGATGATGATATGCACGAAGAAGATTGGGAACCATTTAAACCATCAGAATTTAATTTTTTAATTGAATCAACAAAGAATATCTTAAATGAAGTTTACGTTGAACCAAAAAAAAGAAAAATTGGGTTAGAAAAGGTCTTAGCCTTTAAACTCAACAGAAAAAAGATAGAAAGTGATGAGGCACCTGAGGGTTAATTTTTTAAAATAAAAAATTTTTGACTTCAAAATAATTGGAGGTACCCTGTTGCCTACTGAGGGGTTTTATATTATTGTCGATGAATAGTTTTTTTGTTCATGTAGCCTCAAAACAATTGATAAAATAAATAGTTCAGAAGACTATAAATATAGACACATACACCGAGCAAGAGTACTAAATAATACGAGAGTCTTTAACCCTTTTCTGGTAGAGTATGGTCATGTTCTCAAACTCCCACATACCCCACCCCCAGCCCAAAAGTTTTTTGTTCTGTTATACATGGCGTGGGGATATGTTTATTGATGACTATGTACTAAGGAGTTAAGAAGGAAGGGGAAGTTGATGAGTAACTAAGGAATTTTGGAAGAATGCAGGGACACAAACAAGGCTTTCCCTGTACTAAATCTGAGAAACTAGGCACAAGTTAATTACTATAAGGTAATAGGAACAAATTAAAAACGGCGGGTTATGGTTAGTTACTTGTTGCTAATCCACAAGGCTAATCGTTGGTTATTCGTTAGTATACTGAAGCATTATCTCGTGTAGTTTTGAATTGAGATTATCTAACACCTTTCTGTCATTGGTTCTAAATAAATAGTCTTTTGCATCGCAATAAGTAGCGAGCACAGTTCTAGCCTCTGCACCTGATAGATTTTTTCTAATAGATAATTTAACTATTTTTTGTTTGTTTCTCATTTTGATATTTATACAATGGAGCCAGCCATGGTTCTTTGATGAACATTGCTTCAAGTACTTCCTGCTTTGGAATGCTTCGTTTCCATTTTTTACCCAGTGAGTTATTGCCTGATGGTGTAATTGAATTACTCATTTAAAAATTCAGTTATGGTTAAAGCTAATTTGTTTCTGAGTTCATTCAATCGTTTTTCTCCAAACAATTGAGCAACCATTTTCACTTTTGAGTTTTCCCAATCTCTTTGGCCCTCTGCTATAGAGCCTTCCCAATTAGTGCCAGTAGTTTTAGCCATTAGTTTGAAATGTGCTTGAGTCATTAAGTCTGGATTATCTCTTGTTAGTTTCTCAAAGCCTGATTCAGTTGTCGCAATAGTCGCAATGTTTAAAGCAAAGGTATCTAATTCAATTGGTTTATTTTTAAAAAAGTTAAACATTTCTTTTATGCTTTCTAGGTTTAAAATTAATCTTGATTGTTATCTCTTCTAATTCAGAGATTAGAACATCTAGTTTCTGGATTAATTCAAACATAATTTGTTTATTTAGCGATGTCATTTTGTTGGTGCTTTTGGATTAAAGAATGGGCCTGTTTGTGTTGTGCGTGTCTTTTTTAAATACTCCATTGTGTTTACTTTTCTATCTTCAAAGCCAAGTCCTTTTTTAACTCTTTGGCCCATGCCCTTTTGATTAATATGAGTAATACAAAGTGGGAAGGTATTTCCTCTACTACTTCTTGCTAAAAAGCCTCTATTGCAGATACTACAAATTAAGACAGTTTGACCTTTTAGTTTAGCTAGTTTCTCAAGTTTATCTGGAGAAACAAATTCAGTTCCTTCAAGCTTTTCTAAAAGTCCAATAGAATATTTTGCTCTACCAACTTTTGTAGCCTCTACCTCTTCTCTTTTTGCATCGCTAAATTGTCTCTGAGATTCCCCTGAAATATAGTCATCTAGTTTTGTGTTTGTTGGTTCGTTTGAATACATATAATTAGCGATTGTTTAAAAAATCCAATATATCTGAGCCCTTAATCAAATATTTATTTCCAATTAACTTAGCAGGAATTTGACCATTCTTGATTCTTATTAGTAATGTCTGTCTATGAATACCTAAAATATCCTTTGTCTCTTTGGCGTTATAAATGCAATCTGCTACTATGGGAGTCTTTATCATAATTACTATTTTACTATATTGACACTATACGAATAGTGTGATTATATTCACATATAGGAGGTAAATAGCCTCATATATAAGTTTTTTGATTAGGCAAAAAACACGGCAGAAAAATGAATTTCAAGCCGTGTTTTCGTCGTTATTATAGGTCTACTATAATATTATTAAATAACTTGTCAACACTACCTTTCTTGGTAAGTCGGGTAGCCCAAATGCAGGGGTAGCGAGAACTACCCCAATGAAAATTATGATTAAACAACAAACAATAAAATTTTTAAAAGATACTCGAATTTCTCGAGGTGGTCTTGCTGTTGCTTTGTATCTTTTGAATATAGGTGGTGTATGGACAAAGGGACAGTGCGAATTGGCTCACGTCTTAGGTGAGATATCACAAAGGCAATTAGTGGACAATCTTAATAATCTTGTTAGTCTTGGCTATTTAATAAAGGAAAAGTCTCCACAAGGAAGAAATGCAAAAGTGTATAGATTAAAGGAGGAGAAAAATGGCTGAACCATATTTCAACTGGTCAAATTTAGAAAAAAACTGGATTTCTGATGTACCAACAGAATACAGACCACAAAGGATTAGAAACTGCGTGAGAATAACTGGAGATTTTGTTTCTGGTAATGTTCTCTACTATATTGTTGATTGGTTTTTGAAGAAAAGAGACGGAACAAGTAAGTTAAAAATCAATAAAAAATGGGATACTGGCAAGTTTCATAAATGTTTAGCTAAAGACGATAAACAGTTCGAGGTTGAACTTGGAATAACTCGAAGCCAAGCAAGAACTGCAATCAAAAAATTAGAAGAAGGATTGGGGATTATAAAGACAATGAACCGAAGATTCTATGGAAACAAAACTCGACATATTTTATTAAATAAAAAAACCTTCACTGCTTATTATGAAGATGCGAAGGATGAACAAAAATTAGTAGAAGAGGCAGACAAAAATAGATTTAAAGACGCAGTATTAAGTCGCAAGAATGCAAGGCAAATTTTTGTAGAATCAGAAGCTCTCTAGCTTCCTCAACTGCAGGATTTAGCCATCCATTAATGGAAGTGCGGATTTAGCCATTGAAATGGAAGTGCGGATTTAGCCAACTAATAACAATATTAACCATATAACAATGTTAACCATTTTAAACAAAATTCGCTACAACTTAGTATCTCGTCTCGATGAGACGAGCCATCAGTTTTGCCCAATATATATTTGGGTAGAACTATGCATCTACCTCTCAATGGCTATTTTGATACTTCCGATGAAAACTACTTATTATGGCGTGAAAAGAAAGGAGGTGAATAATGGAAAAATTTATAGGAAAAAGACCAACAGGACAAATGGCAGAATACGCAACTATGATGTTATTGCCTGAAAGTCGATTAGTTAGAAAATCAAGCTTTGACATAAAATTAGGAAATACCAAAATAGAAGTTAAAGGATGCCGAGCAAGAAAGAATGGTGGTTATGTATTTAATTTGCAAACTCAACAAAAGAGGTGGTCCCCTATTTTTGCATTTGTATGTTTTGAACGAGGAAACAGTTTCAAAATTAACAGATTCTATTTAATAAATAAAGAAAAACTTCTGGGAATGAATTCAGTTTGGATAATGGGTGATGAATTGAAAGACTATCGAGTTTATTAAAAGTTTTCTCCAAGTGTTATAATACATCCATATAGCCTAAACCTTGCAAAAGGCATGGTTCCAGACCTCGACAGATGTAAAGCTCTTCCAAGAGCGCTGTCGAGGCTATCAATCGAAAGGTTGATAGGTGGTGAAAGCCATCGCTTGGGGGAGCTTTTTGTTTTATCTAAATATGCAAAAGTTTGTAAATATAATGGGATTTTTCATAATGGTGGGACTTACTGCCATATCTGGCTTTGCTCCCTATGTGGCTAAATATTTTAAGTCTATGCCCACACCACAGCCAATTACTACTATTCAAGCAACTCCCACAGCTACTGCTAAACCTCTTGTTAAGACTGTTAAAAAGACTGGAACATCAGAAGCACAAAACGCTAGAATTAATACTCCAACTCCTCGAAATAATACTACTTGCACAATTGTCACAATTCCTTGTTATTACAACAACAAACTTGATTCTGCTAGTGGATGTACAGCAGATGAGGCAAACGCGTCTTGTAAAAAATATCAAGATTTCTATAACAATCAAAGTGATTGTCTAGCTGAAAGTAATAATATGTACAATGCATGCAAACAACCATGTGATAATGACTATCAAAATGGAAGGGTAATTTGTGAAATTGCCTATACTGGTTCAAATGCAACAATTGCTCAAGATAATACTAAATATGGAGAGTGTCTGACTGAGGTTACTCAAATTTGGAACAGTTGCAGTGACACTTGTTTAAATGCAAAAATTTCTAAAAAATGTTATTAAATAATAGATATTCCTTTATTCTCTATCACCACTATCTTTTGCCTGTCTCTCGTACTCGCTTGCAACATCAAAACCCATACCCAAACAATCAAAGTTTTTAAATTGTTGCTCACAAATTTTTTCAACTGAAGAAATAATTATAGCCTCTCTTTTTTCTTTTGCGTCTGAAGCAAAAGCCCACCATATAAAAAGAAGTATTATTAAACCAATTATCCCTGTAACTGAGTTACTTTTTTGCATATATTGATTATATTACTTTCTATATTAATGTATAAGCCATTATTTTATAATATCCTATAATCTTGACAAATGAGTATATCCATGATATATTGTTTTTAGAAATTTAGAGAAATCACAGGTTCATTTGCACCTAGCCATTTCTCTATTTTTATTTAAGTATCTTGTACTTTAACATTGCGGAAAGTTGATTCTCTTTTGAATCCTAAAGTGGGTAGCTCCTTGGGTATTAGTTTAATTACTCGTACCTAAAGAGCTAACCCATTCGGGATAGTGAAATAAAAAAATCATTTATTTAAAGGAGAAATAAAATGAAATTGAACAAACGAAACACCCGTATCCTGTTGGCTCTCGCTGTCCTACTTTTGGTCACACTGGCTTGCGCAACCGCCAACCCCTCCAAGGGCGTCGCTCTTGAAGCTACTGGCGAAGTGTACGGATTCTGGAATGGTCTCTGGGACGGCTGGACTGCAGGAATTGCCTGGCTTTTCAACCTGTTCGGCGGACATTACGGCATCTACGAAGTGCACAACAACGGCAATTGGTATGATTTCGGATTCCTGCTCGGCGTCGGCGCTTTTGCAAGTGGTTCCTCAACCGCTGCCTCATCTCGACGCAACAAGTAACAATCAACACCCCGCAATAAAGAAATACAAGATTTAGCCTGATGCTGATAAATAACTGAGGAACTTTTCTCTTTTATAAATCAAGTGTCAGGCTATTTCTTTGTCTAAAAACTTAACACAATATCTTTTTCCTTTTACTGTTTCTTATAATTGAGCATAGGCAAAGCTTGAGTTATAATTAGTTGTTGCAACATTCCAAGTTTCTAAAATTTTGAACTGACCTATCAAGTCATCAATAAGGTGTTCCAACATAGGTAGTTCAAGTGCACAAAAATTTTCCTCTTGACCTTTGTAATACTCCATGTGTTATATTGTAAAGCGTGAAGTTTGTAATAATATCTGGTGGTGTTTTGTCAGGCCTTGGCAAAGGCATAACCTCAGCCTCTATCGGACTCCTTCTTAAATCCCGCGGAATCAAAGTTACTGCAATGAAGTGTGATATGTACCTAAATATTGATGCTGGGACAATGAATCCTATTGAACATGGTGAAGTTTTTGTAACTGATGATGGACAAGAAACTGATCAGGATTTAGGACATTACGAGAGATTTTTAGAAATTAATCTTGGGAGAGAAAACTACACAACAAACGGTCAAATTTATAAATTAATTTTAGAGAAAGAACGTCATTTAGACTATGCTGGTAAATGTGTTGAACCATATCACCATATACCTCCAGAAATAATTAAGAAATGGTATGCAGCTGGAAAGGCGCAAAATGCAGATGTTGCTTTGATCGAACTTGGTGGAACTGTTGGCGAATACGAAGGACTTTTGTTTTTTGAGTCCGTCAGACGATTAAAATTAACTAACCCAAAAGACATTATATTAGTTCATGTTGGCTATCTGCCTGCTCCACCTTCAATAGGAGAATTAAAAAGCAAGCCACTTCAACAGTCAGTAGGTCAGCTTAATTCGCTTGGCATAATGCCTGATTTTATAGTTTGCAGAAGTGAAATTACAGTTGATGATAAAAGGAAAGAAAAAATTGCAATGTCATCAGGTCTTCCTATTGAAAATATTATTTCAGCTCCCGACATGGAAAGCATTTACGAAGTGCCCCTTGTTTTGGAGAAACAAAAATTTGCAGAAAAGATAATTACGAAGCTTTGGCTTCAACATGGAAAGAAAAATTTAATTAATTGGAAAAATTTAGTAAAAAATATTAAGACCTCAAAAAGACAAGTAAATATAGGAATAATAGGAAAATATCATAAAACTGGAGATTATGTATTAACAGACAGTTATGTCTGTGTAGTTGAAGCCTTAAAACATGCTGGTTGGAAACTAGGACTCAAACCAAATCTTGTTTGGATGGACGCAGAAAAACTTGATTATGATTATTCAAAGTTAGATGGAATAATAATTCCTCAGGGTTGGGGTAAAAGAGGTGTTGAAGGAAAAATAAATGCAGTTAAGTACGCAAGAGAAAATAATATTCCATATTTAGGTCTTTGTTTTGGTATGCAAATGGCAGTTATAGAATTTGCAAGAAATGTAATCGGGTTAAAAAATGCCAATACCGAGGAAGTCGATTCTAAAACTAAACATCTCGTAATTCATACCATGGATTACCAAAAAGAATTAATTAAAAATCATGAGTATGGTGGGACAATTAGACTTGGAAGTTATCCTTGTAAAATAAATAAAAAGACAAAATTATTTGATATATACAGAAAAGAATTAATAAATGAACGCCATAGACATAGATATGAATTTAATAATAAATTTAAAAGTCAGTTTGAAAAGGCAGGAATGGTAATGTCAGGTACAAGTCCTGATGGAAAATTAGTTGAAGCAATTGAACTACCAAATCATAAATTTTTCATAGGTACTCAATTTCACCCAGAATATAAAAGTAGGCCTCTTTCTCCCCACCCCATATTTGTAGATTTTCTTAAAGCGACCATAATGGTATAATTACACTTGCCGCGCCGGGGTGGTGGAATGGTAGACACACGGGCCTTAAGAGCCCGCGATGCTAATACATCGTGGAGGTTCGAATCCTCTCCCCGGCACTATCGATTTTTGGTCGAAAATAAGGGATAAAATAGATTTCGGGGTGTGGCTCAGTTGGTAGAGCGCTGCTTTTGGGAAGCAGAGGCCGTGAGTTCGAATCTCGCCACCCCGACTTACTAACTATAGGATTTTATCGCGGGTATAGTACAATGATAGTACGTGGGATTTCCAATCCTATGACGCGGGTTTGATTCCCGCTACCCGCTCAAAAATTCGGCTATTTACAGCCAAAAACCTGGTGGTTGTAAGCAAAGCTTAGCACCCACCTCGTATGACTCGGTGGTTGTAGCTCAGTTGGCTAGAGCGTCTGCTTGTGGAGCAGAAAGTCGTGGGTTCAAGTCCCATCAGCCACCCAAGACGGACAAGGTAGCAAAATCCGTGCCTGTCCGTGTGGGGGTACACACTTCATTTTTAACCGCATTTTGGATTAACAAAAATGGTTCTCTTGCGGAAATAACTAGTTTTTTATCTTTCAAAATTAACTTTGTCCCAATAGCATTTAAAATGGTTCTTCTGTCTTCTGCTGTCCCATGTTGCCATTTATATTGTGCACCTTTTGCAAATTCTAAACACTTCATTGAGGCATCCATCCACCCATCAACTCCCTTATCAATTGAATCGACTATATTTTTGAATGTTTGAGTCTCTAGGTTAATAGTTCTTTTTTTGTCTAAGTATTCTTCATCGGTTAAGAGCTCTCCATTAACATTATTTGGTGATAATTTTAAATTTAATAAACTATCAAGTCTCCTTTGCGAATCTTTGTAATTTTTAATTGCAGTTTCTTGTTGATTTTTTCTCAAAAGTGTCTCTTTGTCATTTATGTCATTAAGTTTTTTGATTGCCCATTTAACTAAACCATCAGATATTTTAATTGACCCAAGGAATTCAGAAACTTGGGATTCAAAATCTTCTTTCCTGAGACAAGGTTGTTTGCAAATTATTTTTGTTTGATTCCATTTTGTACATCTATAATATTGCCCAGTCCATCCAGACTTTTTGATTTTGTTTTCGTAGGTTATTGAACGCCCACACTCGCCACAAGTTATCATTCTTGAAAATGGACTGTCTTCGTGAATCTTCTGTGGCTTTGCCCTCTGTTCTAATACTGATTGTAATAAATCAAATTCATCATCCGTTAACATTGCTTGATGTGCACCTGAATATAATTGACCTGCATAAACAAACCGACCTGTATAAAATGGGTTAGTTAGATATTTGGAGATTTGAGTTTTAGATAAAAAGTTTCCTCTAGCGTTTCTAATTCCTAGTTTTCGAGCTTCCATCATAAGCATGGGTACAGAATAGTCGCCTGTCATAGCCAACTCAAAAAGCTTTCTCATTAAACTAAAGTATTGAGGATGGGGACTGATGGTTTTCTCTCCTTGTCTCTCAAAAGTGTTGTTTTTATAACCTGCTGGGGCAAGAATAGGAGCCCATTTCTTCTCAATTTTTGAATTAGTACCTCGTACGCTGTCTTTCCTGAGGTCTGAAATGAATCTCTGTGCCTGTGCACCCTCAATTGCCATTATAAAATCTGAATCTGCTTCTACAAACGTTTTATCTGGGGTTCTTATCTCTTCAATAGTTCCATCTGAGAGTAATTGCCTGATTTGCCCCTCATCTTTTGGATTTCTTGAAAGTCGATTAAGTTTCCAACAAATTATTCCTTTTATATCTCCTCGCTTAACTATTAAATCAATCATTTTATTAAATTCTGGCCTATTTGGTTTTTTGGCTGATTTGGATTCGCTAAAAATTACCAATATTTTGAGTTTGTTGGGAGCTATTATTTTATCTTTTAATGCGTTGATTTGGTCCTCAATTGAAGAGACTTGTCTGTCTTCTGACTCTGTAGATTTTCGAGCATAAACAATATAGAGATTTTTCATTTTTACATCTCTTTTACTGGGCAGTAAGTATTGAGTTAATTTCATTTTCTAACGTGTAAATCTATTTCACAACTGGCAATTTTCCATAGACAGCTTTGACCATGGCTAGAGTATTGGTTGCTATTTCTAGGGCTTCTTTGTCATCTATCGCACGCCCATAATCCTGAAGGTATATCTTCTTAACTTCATCGAGTTCATCTGTAGTAATTTGGTTTGTGTAGTAATCCATACGAAATCAATCACGATTCCGTAGGTTGAAGAAACTCTTCAAATTGGACCCACTGCCAAAAAAAGTTGAATCTTACTGGGACTATTATATATCCAAAATATATCCTTGCATAGTTGACAGCCCCCCTAAAAACTATTATTGGCAACTCTTCGTATCTTCTCGAACGCTTTTTTCTCAACTTGGTGAATTCGTTGTTTTGTACATTTAAAGATTTTCCCAACTTCTTCAAAGGTTTTGTATTGATTATCAAGTAAACCATATCTGCAAGTTAAAATTTCTTGGTCCTTTTTGGGAAGTATCTCAAGTAATTTCATTGTGCCAATTTTATCAACAACTTCAAACATCTCCTCTGCTTTTGGGTCTGGAATCATATCACCCAAGCAACTTTTGCCGTCTTCACCTGTTGGAGTTGAAAGAGAAACAACGCTTTGTGATAGTTTGTCTAAAAAGTCTTGTTTCTTTTTGGGGTAAAATTTCAAAAGTTCTTCCTCACTCATTATTTGTCGATAATTATTTAGTTGATATATTTGGGAGACATCAGTATCGGAAATGTGCACAGTTTGATTTCTTTTAACAGCCCTTGAAATATGGCCTCTAATTTGCCAAACAGCATAAGTTGAAAACCTATTGGGGCCCTTTTCGAATTTCTTTGAAGCTTCAATCAATCCTTGATTGCCCTCTGCTATAAGGTCGCTGAAGGGCAAACCACGGCCTCTAAATGATTTTGCCACACTTACTACTAATCTCAAATTACCCATGACTAATTGCTCTGGCGTGGCCTGCTGTTCCTCTTGCCTTGACAACAGTGGGTACTTGTTTATATTTTTGAAATATTGAGTTAGTGAATCATCCATGTTTAGAAATGAATTTAATTTTCTTTCTTTCCTCTTTTTTAAGCATAGAATGACCAAGAGCAAAATCTGCCCGAATCTTGTTAATTGGAAATTCTAAAAAGAAACGACGAAGCACCTGAGAGTTATTCTCCCAAGGTTCTGCAACTATTACTTTTTTATGTTTTGAGCTTTGGCTTGTGGAAAAGGGGCTTTGTCCTCATCTTTTCTGACTCCATCTACTTTTATAGATTGTAAATCATGAGGTTGGTTAAAAAACTTCACAGAAAGTCCACTTGCTTTTTTTGCAGTAAATTTCATTTATAAAATTCACCCCCTTTAAATTTGAAACAATCGATTATTTTCATTCTTCGTTTTCCTCTCTGGCAAACTCGCGACTGTAGATGTACGAATCTGGACTGATATTCATCGATTTTAATTGAGATTGAATTTTTCCTTCTATAATTTCAGAAGCTTGTACTCTGGCTTTTTTGTCCTCTTTGATTTTTGCTTCGTGCTCTGACTTCATGATGTCCCATTTTTGTTCAACTGTTGCAGTTGTCCTTGGGTCATTATCAATTGCAGTCATAACTCTTCTTGCAATTGGTGTTTCAGAAGCTAAGGGCATTTCTACAGGCCTGTAGGTTGGTTGATACTTTTCTTTGAGTTCATCTGCCACGCTTTTAGTCATTAATGCTTCTTCTAGGCGTGCTGAGAGTTCCTCTGCTGAGAAGCCACTCCATCCTCTTCTATTTGATTTTGTCATTTGTGTCATAAATTAATCACCTGCCTAACTATTATTTAAAAACCATGTTTTTCTGTTTGAGTCTATATAATTTGAAACTGGTAAACTGGCCAAAGAAACTAATTGTTTATACATATCGCTTATTTTCCCACTGGGGGTTCCTGACAGTGAAACTATTTTGGCTTTCAACCATTCAGTTTCATTTCTACTTGGTCCAAAACTTTCCCTAGTTATTTGCCCCATAGGGACTAAATGGCCTGTCTGTTTGATTAAATATTTTTGTTTTATATCGTTGAACATATTATTTTTGTATATCAGATTTTTAACTTTGGTGTCTTGATAGGCTTGAGTGGTGCAAAGTTAACTTTTGGTAGTTTTAAACTACCCTTAACAGCTTTTTTAATTTTTCCATTTATTTTAAATCTTTTAATTTTAGGAGTTGAAAACTTTTTACCTGTCTTCATTTTGATGTAGTTTTTAAGTTCTTTACTTTTCTCTGCTGATATATAACCTGCATCCTCCATTTTTGAAACAACATTTGAGGTCAACACTTCATTTGCAACAAACTTTTTAATTGCCTCTCCAAATTCTGCATCAGAAAGTTTTTGCATATTTTTAAATAGATATTCTGCCTGTGTTGCATCATCTAGGCTTTTAATCATTTGAGTAGATGCGGTCTCATAATCCATATTAACTCCCATTTGTTGAAGTGCTTTCTCTGCCTGTGCTGGGTCACTAACTTTTGAAAGTATTTCTTTAATAATTGCAGTTTGTTTTGTTTCTGCTGATTGTTTATTTAAATAATCAAAAATACTATCTCCTGTTGCTTCTGCTGGGGCTTCTGCTGAAACTTCTTTTTTACCCATTATAAAGTTAACCAAATTAAATGGTTTCTTTTCTTCAACTCCTGCAATTGCATTTGAGAGTTTTTTGTCTTGGCCTCTTTGTGCTGTCTGCATTGCGTAGGCTTCTGCTGGGGTTGCTCCTGCCTGTATCAAAGCTTTGTAAACGGCTGTCTGATTTTTACTAAGTTGTGAAGGGTCATTGAAATAGCCCTTTGCTTCTGGGGTTACATTTTTGCCAAAAATAGTATTTTGAATAATGTTTCCATTATTTGGGTATTGGAGTTTGTCATTCTTGTAACTTCCACCTTCATTTGAGAAGTTGAAGCCTTCTACTGACTTGCGAATCTGTGAGCCTGCTGGAACATAATTGATTGCTCCTCGTTGAACATTCTTGTTTTCCATTAACCTTTCAAAGAAATTTTTGTCTGGATTATTTTCATCAGATGGGATTGATTGTGCAACACCCATTGGAAGTTGCATAGTTGGTGGTGTTCCAATTCTGACACTTGGTATCATGTCCTTTGGCTCAAAACCTATGAGCTTGCCTATGGTCATCATGAATAAATAACTAGCTCCTGTATAACGAATTAGTCCCACAATGTCTTTTTGAGCAACTTTTTCACCCAAAAACTCTATTTGTTTTAATCCAAAACTCTGGAACTGGAAAATGGTTTTTGCTATATCTGAAGACAAAACGGCGGGCGTGTCCACGCTTCCAAAAGTGAATTGTGTTTTTCTAACTATATCTTTTGCATATTCAACAGCTTTTATTTCATCCATTCCCATATTTAAAGCTTTG
>AMFJ01035208.1_pt1 | contig 25404 bp, 25 predicted proteins | sample 427208 | NCBI WGS metagenome assembly AMFJ01 (sample SAMN02954298, study PRJNA114691) | groundwater metagenome | biome: aquatic; feature: subsurface aquifer; material: sediment; isolation source: subsurface aquifer sediment | place: USA: Rifle, CO | collected 2008-08 | reverse complement strand
GCTCATGCCGGAATAAAGCCGGGAGATAAAATTATAAAAATCAACGGTGAAATGATGGATGCCCCTATTTTAGATGATGTACTTAAAAAATTAAGAGGTCCGGTTGGGTCCAAAGTTGAAATTACAATTTACAGGCAGGAAACTCAGCAATATATAACACTTGAATTAACCAGAGAACAAATAAATATTCAGTCAGTTACAAAATCTGAAATAATAAAAGATACTTCTATCGGATATATAAGACTTTCCAAATTTAAAGAAAAAACCGCATCGGAAGTTTCTGATGCGCTTAAAGAACTTGAAAAGCAAAATATTAAAGGATTGATTTTAGATCTTAGAAATAATACCGGCGGATTACTGGATGAATCAATAAAACTTGCAGGATTATTTGTCGGGCCTGAGAAACTTGTGGTATATACAAAAGGACGTCTTCCTGAACAGAATTTAAATAAATATTCCGACAAAACATACGCGAGGATAAATTATCCTTTAGCTGTTTTAATTAACGGAGGCAGTGCTTCCGCATCAGAAGTAGTTGCTGGAGCGATTCAAGATCACAAAACAGGAACAATTATCGGAGAAAATAGTTTTGGTAAAGCTTCCGTTCAATCCCTTATTCCTTTGAAAGACGGTTCAGCTTTAAGACTTACTACTGCCTGGTATTATACCCCCAACGGAAGACTTATTCATAACAAAGGAATTGAACCTGATATTAAAGTAAATCTTACAAAAGAAGATTTAAATATAATAATTCAAAAATTGAATCAGGTTAATATCGGAGAATTATCCGTTAATGATCCGCTTTATGTTGATAATCAAGTCCAATGGGCAATTGATTTCCTTAAAAAATGCGAACAGGACAATATCCAGGAAACTACCTCCAAGTGATTTTATTATGATAATTTTAGGATGTGAAACTTCATGTGATGAAACTTCAGTTTCATTTGTTAAAGACGGATTTGATGTTTTAGGAGTAAAAACTCTTTCGCAGATAAAAACTCACGAAAAATATGGTGGAGTTGTTCCTGAAATTGCAAGCAGAATTCATGTTGAATCAATCCATCATTTATTGAATGATCTTGTAAAAGAAACAAATATATCTCTTAAAGACATAGATTATTTAGCTGTTACAAATACGCCCGGTCTTATTGGCGCTTTGCTGGTAGGTGTAAGTTTTACAAATTCACTGGGCTATTTTCTAAAAAAATCCGTAATTCCTATAAACCACCTTGAAGCGCATATATATGCCGCTTTCATGACAAATACTGATCTTCCCGAGTTACCGGCTTTAGCTCTTCTTGTAAGCGGCGGACATACCATGCTTATAAAAGTTAACAAAATCGGAGAATATGAAATTTTAGGAACTACTTTGGATGATGCTGTTGGGGAAGCTTTTGATAAAACGGCCAAATTATTAGGTCTTCCTTATCCGGGAGGGCCTGTTATTGATAAATTAGCCAAAACCGGAGATCCTTTTTCTTATCAATTTCCCAGAGCGCTTTTAAAAAATAAAAATAATTTTGATTTCAGTTTCAGCGGATTAAAAACGGCAGTTCTTTACACGATTTATGGTTTTGACAGAAAAACTAAAATTGAATTGAATGAAACCAATATAGCCAATATTTGTGCTTCTTTTCAAAAAGCTGCGGTGGATACTTTAGTGCAAAAAACAAGACAGGCTATACAATATATAAATGCAAAATCATTAATAGTTTGCGGAGGAGTAGCTGCAAATAGTGAATTAAAAAAAGAAATGCTGGAAGCCGTAAAAGAATTTAATATTAAAGCCCATATTCCACCTATCAAATATTGTACTGACAATGCCACAATGGTAGCGGGTCTTGCTTATCACAAAATAGAACAGGCAGAAATTGCAGTAAAAGAAGTTAAATCCAATTGTTCGTTGTAAAACTTTGATTCAGAAAAATGACCGGTAATAAAAAAAGGTGGAAAACAAAGTTTTCCACCTTAGAATGCAACACCACATGGTGTTACATAGAGGGGGGATGACACATGGCAGTAATTAAACCGCCAGTGTTATATTAACATACTATAAACAGTATGTCAATTATTTTCAATTTTTTTGTTGATTTTTTTGTCACTTATTCAATTTCCTGTCATTTTTTATTCTTAATCGGAATTCAAAATAAAAAAACATTGTAGCGTAAAAATCATTGTGATAGTTATTTAAACTGTTTGAAAAATAGTACTTAGTCTGAATAACGCACGATTTTTTTTGTTTTATAACAGTTCTATATTTTATAGCATAAAGCTTTTAAAGCTTATTTTAATAATAAATTTTTAGGAATTAATAATGAAAGTCTGTTTTTTTACAAATGAATTTCCGCCCAATATATATGGCGGTGCCGGTGTTCATGTAGATTATCTTTCCCGTGAATTGGCAAAAATCTCTGAATTATCCGTTAAGTATTTTGGAAGTGAGAGTTATGCAAAAAACAACATCAATGTAATGGCAGCTTTGATTGATAATTCTCTTTTTAAAAATGTTCCCCCTGAATTAAAAAATGTGTTTTCCGCTTTTTATAAATGTTTAAATTTTTTTAATATTGATTTTACCCCGGATGTTGTTCACTGTCATACCTGGTATTCACATTTTGCGGGTATAGTTGCAAAACTGGCTTACGGAATACCTCTTGTTGTTACCACACATTCACTTGAACCCTTAAGGCCCTGGAAAAGAGAACAAATCGGACGCGGCTTTGATGTTTCTTCCTGGCTGGAATACCAGGCGCTTACCATGGCGGATGCCATAATAGCGGTGAGTATAGCTACAAAAAACGATATTTTAAAATTATTCCCTGTTAAAGGTGAAAAAATTCATGTCATTCCAAATGGCATTGATACTGATGAATACAAACCCACCACCAACAATGACGTATTAAAAAAATATGGCATCAATCCCGAAAAACCTTATGTTTTGTTTGTAGGAAGAATTACAAAACAAAAAGGAATAATTCATCTTGTAGATGCTATTCCGCATATAAATAAAAATTGTCAGGTTGTACTTTGTGCCGGGGCTCCCGATACTCCTCAAATACAGGCTGAAATGGATGAGCATATAAATAAGGTTAAGAAAACCTGCGGTAACGTTATCTGGATTTCCAAAATGCTTGATAATGAGGAAAAAATTCAGCTTTATTCCCATGCAAGAGTATTTTGCTGCCCTTCAATATATGAGCCTTTCGGAATAATAAATCTTGAAGCCATCTCCTGCGGCATTCCTGTTGTTGGATCAAAAACCGGGGGAATTCCTGAAATAATTACCGATAATGAAACTGGTTTTCTTGTTCCTATAAAAGTTACTGCGGATGAAAATTGTGATTTAATTAATCCCGAAAAATTTTCAAAGGAACTTGCGAAAAATATTAATAAGGTCGTTACAAGTGATGATGTTTATCATTCTTTAAGTAAAAATTGCAGAAAAACTGCTATAGAAAAATTCAGCTGGAAAAAAATTGCCGGCGAAGTTTATACAATATATCAATTAGTTTCAGACAAAAAAATACAATGAGGAAAATAAACAATGAAGATTCCAAAACACACTGTTGTAATTGAATATCCGTATCCGGAAATTGACAGAGGATTGTATCCTGTAAAAAGAGAATTAGGACAGGAATTTAATGTTTTTGCAGATGTTTATAAAGACGGTCATGAAGCTCCGAAGGCATTCTTAAAATATAAACATTTCAAAGATAAAAAATGGTCGAAAACAACCATGCAGCATTTTAATGATCACAGATGGAAAGGTTCTTTTACTCTTGAAAAACTAGGGCTTTACCACTACACGGTTGAAGCTTATCCTGAAAATCATGCCGATATGGTAAGCGAATACGATAAAATTCTTGAAGTAATTGTAGATCCCGAAAAAGCCAGATATTCTACATGGTATGAAATGTGGCCAAGATCTCAGGGAAAAATTGAAGGTCAATCTGCAACCTTTGATGACATGATTGAACGGCTTAAAGAAATTCATTCCATGGGTTTTGATGTAATTTATCTTCCTCCTTTTCATCCCATAGGTAAAACAAATAAAAAAGGACCAAACAATTCTTTAGTTGCTTCACCTGAGGATCCCGGATGTCCTTATTCCATCGGGAATGAATTCGGCGGGCATAAAGCAATTGAACCTTCGCTTGGAACTATGGATGATTTCAGAAGATTCGTAAAAGCATGTAACAGTTATTCCATAGAAGTTGCCATGGATATAGTTTACACCTGTTCTCCGGATCATCCTTATCTCAAAGAACATCCCGAATGGTTTTATCATAATGAAGACGGCAGCATTAAATACGCGGAAAATCCTCCGAAAAAATATGAAGATGTTCATCCTTTCAATTTTTATCCTGAAAACTATATTGATATGTGGAATGAAATGGTTTCAATATTCACTTTCTGGGCTGAAATGGGAGTGAAAATATTCAGAGTTGATAATCCTCATACTAAACCAATGGGATTTTGGGACTATGCACTTAAAAAAGTAAAAGAACAATATCCTGAAGCCATATTTTTATCTGAAGCTTTCACTCATCCTAAAATGATGAAATGTCTTGCAAAAATAGGATTTACTCAATCTTATACTTATTTTACCTGGAGAAATACAAAGTGGGAATTAAGTTCTTATGTAAAGGAACTCAATCAAACTGAAATGGCCGAATATTTCAGACCAAACTTTTTTACCAACACTCCGGATATTTTAAGCGAATATCTTCAAAAAGGCGGCAGAAACGCATTTAAGATACGTCTTGCTTTGGCAGCCACATTATCATCTTCATACGGAATTTATAATGGATTTGAACTTTGTGAAAATGCCGCAATACCCGGAAAAGAAGAATATATCAATTCTGAAAAATATGAATTTAAAGTTTGGAACTGGGACAGACCCGGAAATATTAAACTTTATATTAAAGCAATAAACACCATCAGAAAAAATAATCCCGCGCTGCAATTTAATAATAATATTGAATTCGTTGAAAGTGATAATGAAAATATTCTGGCATATTACAAGACTACACCGGATTTATCGAATATAATTTTGTGCGTAGTTAACCTTGATCCATATCACGTCCGTGATTCCACGTTATATATTCCTTTTAATCATTGGGGTATAAGACAAGGTGACAATTATACAGTGATTGACCTTTTAAGCGGTCAGACATTTATTTGGAAAGATTCCAAAAATTACGTTAAACTGGATCCATATGTGGAACCGGTACACATCTTTCATGTAAATAAATGGAAACATTACGAAAAAGATTTTTCGTTATAATTACAAAGCTCTTAGTCTTGCCCACAATTCATGTGCGGCAAGACGTTTTTTAGGATCCACGTGGAGACAAAGATCGACCATTCTTGAAAGGGCTTCGGGAATATCCGGAACTAAGTTTTTCAATTTCTTTGGAGATTCGAACATTTTGGAAAGTACATCTTCTGAATTAAAAGGATGTTCCCCGCTTAACATATAAAAAAGACATACTCCAAAGGAATAAATATCGGATTTACCGCTGATTTCACCGCCTTGCAATTGTTCCGGAGAAGAATAAATAGGAGAACCGGCGTTGGTACAATGTACAATTGAAGAACCCGCATTTAATAATTTAGCAATTCCAAAATCAATTATTTTAACAAGATTGTTTTCAACAATATAAAGGTTTGAAGGTTTAATATCTCTGTGGATTAATCCGTTGGAATGAATATGTTGCAGTGCCCGGGCTACCTGACAGCCGATTTTTACCGTATAAGCAACGGATAATTTTTTTTCCGCATCTATAATATCCTGCAGCGGTTTGCCATCTAAAAAATCCATTACATAATAAAGAAAATCGCTTCTTCCCACTTCAAATATTCTTACTATATTAGGATGATTCATCCCCTGAATTACCTGACATTCCTGTAAAAACATAGCAACAATATTGTTGTTGTCTTTTAACTCGGGTAAAATAGTTTTTATTGCCACTTTTCTTTGGCGCTCTTTGTCAAAAGCTTCAGCTATTATTCCCATTCCGCCTTCTGCGACTATTTTTATGTCTTTATAATTATAAGTTAATGAAGAAATCATTTTATTGAGTAAATCTTCATATTTTTTCTTAAGTTCTAAAGCCGGATCCTTGGGCGGAGAGGTAATTATTTTTGAATCTTTTTTTGGAGTTATCGGTTTAGGTTTTAAATTATGCCATAGTTTAAATAAAACCAATATTAGAATAAGAAAAAGAACAGCGTATAAATAATACATTTTCAATTCACTTCTTCAAATTGTTCCACTAATGAATTAATTGTTTCTTCCCCTTTTAACACCATTCCCGCAAGAGCTCCGAGTCCTTCACCATCAAGTTTTTTCGCATTTAATGATTCTATAAGGTTGTTTATGCCTTCAATGCTGCTTATCAATTCCTGAATAATTTTGCAAAGTAAACCCATTTTTTTTACGTCGCTTTGAAATCTGACCATTAAGTCAAAATATGCTTTTGATACACTTATATAATCTGACTGGGTTCTTTTACTGTAATCTATTACTTTTTCGATATCTATAGACTCTTTACTGAGTTCAGAAATTAATTTATCTATACTCATTATTTATGATCCTCTGTTTAGAGATTGGAAATTAATAATATAACGAAATACAATTTTAACAAAAAAAATGTTATTTTACTAGAGGTTTTGCAATTACCTCACTATATTAATTTATGAGAAACCCGTCTTAAATCAGATTTCTTCTTTATCCTGATATTTGAATCGATTTCATCCGTTTTTTCTGATTTGAAGTATTTTTCAATTAATTCTTTAATTTTAAAATCCGATTTGATGTTGAATCCCGCATCTCTTATCATTTGGAGATCCTTAAGTATCCCTGAACCTGTAACATTTAAATATCCGTTCATAAAAATGGAATTTACAATGTAAAGACACATTACCTGCATGGATTTAAGGTATAATTCCCTGCCTGCCGCCGCACGGATTTCCGCCGCAGGATTAAGCAATCTGAACAAACAAAGTACTCTTAAACAATATTCAGGCGTCAAATCAACTGCCGGTTTAAAAACATTTTTATTTACCGGCATAAAAAAATTCACCGGTATGGATTTAACATTTTTGAGTTCATTGAATTTCATTGCCATATTAATTACATCGGTAACTGATTCTCCCATACCGATAATTACACCTGAGCAAACATCAAGTCCGATTTCTGATGCGGAATTTAATGTATTAATACGGTCCTTATAAGTATGAGTAGAGCAAATATTTTTATAATATTTTTCGGCGGTGTTTAAATTATGATTCAGTCTGTCAAGGCCTGCCTCTTTTAATTTTTTTAAATCAGTTTTGGACATTATTCCGGGCGAAACACAAACTTCCAAATGGTATTTTTCTTTAATAGTTTTAATTATTGTTTCAAGTTTTTTCACCCGTGATTCAGAAGGGCCGGTACCTGCAAATACGAGGCAGTATCTGTATGCGCCCGATTCATATGCCTCTTTGGCTTCATGCATTATTTCATCAATGCTTTTCATCGGATAAGTTACAATTTTTGCACTGGCTGACTTTGACTGAGCGCAATATTTACAATCTTCAGCACAATAGCCGTTTTGAACATTATTGATTACATGGATATTGACATCTTTTTTCCAGAATTTTTTTCTCACCGTATAGGCGGCATTTATCAAATCCAGAAGTTCTGCTTCTTCAGATACCAGTATATCCTTGCAAGTTTCCATTGAAAAAGTTTTTTTATTAAGACTGGAATCAATCAGATTTTTATAAAATGAACTTTTAAACATAATTTATATTCTGGTGCTTTTATTAAGTTTCATCGAACAAAAATCCGGACCGCACATGGAACAGTAATCATTATTGCCGGTGGAATTTTTTTTAAGCATCTCGTTATGACTTTTCCAGGCAAATTCAGGATTTAAGCTTAAATTAAACTGATCATTCCATCTAAAATCATATCTGGCTTTGGAAAGCGCAAGATCTCTTAGTTTTGCACCCGGGTGCTGTTTGGCAAGATCTGCAGCGTGAGCGGCAATTTTGTATGCAATTATTCCTTCACGCACATCATTCTTATCCGGTAATCCCAAATGTTCTTTCGGCGTAACATAACATAAAAAACTTGTTCCCAATGAGCCGATAATGGCAGCGCCTATTGCTGAAGTTATATGGTCATAACCCGGTGCAATGTCTGTTACAAGGGGGCCAAGAGTGTAAAACGGCGCTTCATGGCACAATTTTTTCTGCTTTTCCATATTTTCTTTTATAAGATGCATGGGCACATGGCCGGGACCTTCAATCATGGTTTGAACAGAATGTTTCCAGGCCATTTTGGTTAATTCACCCAGCACTTTTAATTCCGAAAACTGTGCCTTATCGTTTGCATCAGCTATGCAACCCGGTCTTAAAGCATCTCCAAGACTAAAACTTATGTCATAAGTCTTCATGATATTGCAGATATCTTCAAAATGAGTATAAAGAAAATTTTCTTTTTTATTAATCTGCATCCATTTTGACATAATAGCACCGCCTCTGGATACAATGCCAAGCTGTCTCTTATTGGCGGAACTTATAAATCTTTTTAAAATACCGGCATGAATAGTAAAAAAATCCACCCCTTGCTCGGCCTGTAAAATCAAAGTTTCTCTAAAAATATCCCAATTTAAGTTTTCAATACGTCCGCCGCATTTTTCCAACGCTTCATAAAGAGGAACTGTGCCTATGGGAACCGGGCAATTTCTTATAATAGATTCCCTTATTTTTGGAATACCGGTGCCGGTTGAAAGATCCATAACAGCATCTCCCCCCCAGCGAATTGCCCAAATCATTTTTTCCACCTCTTCTTCAGGGCTTGAAGTAATGGCGGAATTTCCTATATTGGCATTAATCTTAACTAAGAATTGTTTTCCGATAATTGCAGGTTCAAGTTCAAGATGATTAATATTTGCAGGAATTACGGCTCTTCCTCCTGCAATTTCTTTTCTGACAAGTTCGGGACTTACATTTTCTCTTATGGCAACGAATTCCATTTCTCTCGTTATTTTTCCAGTTCTCGCATAATGCATCTGAGTAATGTTTTTTCCGGTTTTGGCACGAAAAATTTTTGATTTTGTTACACCAATGGATTTGCTTTTTTCGATTGAATTATTTTCAATAATCCATTTTTGCCTTATTTTTGCAATTCCATTTTTAATGATATTTTTTTCTCCGGAAAAAGGTCCAGATGTATCATATAGAAATACAGGCGGATTATTTATCTTTTTTTTGTTGGGAAGGATGGTTGGAGATTGAATTATTTTTTTAAAAGGAATTTTTATATCCTTAAAAATATTCCCGATTTTAAAAATTTTCTTTGAAGTAAATTTAAAAAAATTACAATTGTGTTTTTTCTGATTTTTCATTTTCATACTATTTAATCTTTAATTTTCCGATTTTGATTTTAATTCCCGAAATTCAATGTTTTCTTAGCAATTGTTTATAGGCATTACAAGAAATTGTTTATATAAATTCAGCTTGAATTATCAATTTAATTATACAATAATATGTTTACAGATTTTTATTAAAATTCAGCAATAAGGGGATTTTTATGGAACCTCAGAAAATAGAGTCCTTAAATACATTATTTCATGCAATGGTTGAACGAGAAGCCTCAGATATGCATTTACAGGTAGGGTCACCCCCTGTGTTCAGAATTAAAGGCAAACCTGAATACATGACGGATTTTGAAGTTCTTATCCCGGATGTAATAAAAAAATTAATTTATGAAAAACTTAAAGATAAACATATAGAACAATTTGAAAATATCGGGGATGTTGACTTGGCACTCGGAATACCCGGGTTGGCACGTTTTCGTTTGAACGTTTTTCATCAAAGAGGCTCAATTGGTCTGGTTGCCAGATATGTTGCAGCACAGGCAAAATCAATAACCGATTTAAATCTTCCCCCGGCATGTGAAAAATTTTGTGAAATGAAAGATGGACTTGTTATTGTTGCAGGTGCCACAGGTTCAGGTAAATCAACCACCCTCGCGGCAATTATTGAACAAATCAATAAAACCAGGGCTTGTCATATTCTTACTTTGGAAGATCCTATTGAATATTTGTATAGAAATAAAAAATCCTACATAAACCAGAGAGAAATTGGTTTGGATGTTAAAAATTTTAAACAGGCATTAAGAACTGCCGTAAGACAGGACCCGGATATTATTCTTGTAGGAGAAATGCGTGACCAGGAAACAGTGGAATTCGGACTTACTGCTGCAGAAACAGGACACCTGGTGTTTGCAACCATGCATAGTTCCAATGTTCCTCAAACTATAAGCCGTATGCTGGATTTATTTCCTTCAGAAAAAAATAAGCAAATCAGATTAGGTCTGCATTTTAATTTAAGGGGTATTTTAGTTCAGAAATTAATACCTGCTATCGATGATAAAGTATTTCGCGTCCCTGCTGTAGAATTGATGTTTAATAATGCTCCGGCAAAAAAATTCATTAAAGATGGCGAGGACAGTAAATTATATATTGTTATTAATTCATCAGAAAAAGAGGGTATGCAGACTTTCAATAAATCTTTACTGGATTCTGTTCATAAAGAACTTATTACTGAAGAAATGGCTATAAGTCATTCACCTAATCCGGAAGAGTTAAAAATGAACATGCAGGGAATTTTCTTGTCCAAAAGCGGGTTGACTCAATAAGTTTTTTTAGTTTGGACAATATGAGGTAATTGCAAAACCTCCCCTCTTGTTTCCTTCCTTGAGTCACAAACCATTTCAAAATGCTCATTTATTTCCATATAAACTCCGCTTTTTTCATAAACAAAATTGAAGGTTTTGCAATTACCTCATATGTTAAGTTTTATTTGTTTTTATGACATTTTTAGCATTGACGATAAATTTTAACTTTATATACTACTAAAATTATTTATTTTTACCTTAAAAGGAGAATTTTATGAACAAAAAAATCTTAGGAATTATCATTGCTGTAATTGTGGTTATTGTTGCCGGTACAATCGTACTTAAAAAGAAAGGCATTGAGCCTATCAAAGGGGTTACGTCGGCTTTAAAATCATCTGTTGCTTATGATTCTCCTGCAAAATATTTAACAAATGATACCGTAATGGTTTATTCTTTATCGGATTTAAAGACCATTTGGAAGCAAATATCTGCAAGTAAATTTTATAATAATTTTATAAATTTAAAACTCTGGACAGATTTTGGAGTAAAAGAAAACTTTAATAAAGTTATTGCTTCTTTTGAAGAGAAAATCGGTATGCCGATTAATGAATCAACTATAATGGACTTATTTGGCAGTCAAATAATAGTGGGGCTTTCCGTATCTGAAAATACAAAGGATGTTAAACTTGTAATCCAGGCATATGTCGGGAAAGCAACTCAAATAGTTGAAGGAATGTTTAAATCTGCTATTGCCTCCGGAAATCAAAACATTACTACGGCAGATTTTGAAAATGAGAAAATAACAGTTTATATGCCTAAGACTGAAAATGAAATTGAAATGAGATATGCGCTTGTAAATAACATTCTGATTTTCACTTTAGGTAAAGCTGAAGATGAAATGAAGAATGTAATAAATCTTATTAAAGAGAAAAATTCCGAATCTTTACTTAAAAACACTAATTATAATGAGGCATTAAAATTGCTTTCAGGCGATAATAATGCAAATTCATTTTATTTTGCCGATTTCACCAAAATAACACCTATGGTTAGCGAAATTTTAAAACCGCTCATGGAAGCACAACCTGAACAGTTTGCAGGTATGAATATAAATGATATTGCTAAAAACCTTGAACAAATAAAATTCCTGGGAGGCAAGGCGTATCAGTCAACTTCAGGTATTAAACTTGAATCATATGTATCGCCAAATTTCGATAAAATGGATGATAATGCCAAAAAAGCATGGAAAGAAAAAGGCGGTGCAATTACTGTTCTTAAAATGATTCCTAATGATGCCTTGCTTTTAAATGCAACAGCGAATCTTAATTTAACAAGACTTTGGGAAGTTTTTAATGCTCAATCAGAAGCCAATCAAGGTACAGGTTCTCCATTACAAACAATAATGGCTTCGTTAAAGCAATTTGAAACAAACTACGGCATTGACCTTAATAAGGATATAATTGCAAATATCGGAAATGAAATGTCATTTGTTTTTTCAGGCATAGGTATGGATGCGGCAGTACCAATTCCAAGACTGGCTTTAATATTAAAATCCGGAAATCCTAATGCTTTAAGAGAAAATTTAACAAATATTATCAATAAAGCTTTAACTTCCAATCCGGAAAATCCCCTTCCCATTACAGTGGAAAATAAAAACAATGTTACAGTATTAAAAACACCTTTGGGAGAAGGTTTATCACCAATAATCGGAACAATAGATACCTGGATGTATATTTCTACAAATCAGGCGTTGGCAGATAAAATGGCCCAGACCTTTGGGGGAAAATCTCCTGATATTTCTCAAAATGCTTTGTTTAAAGAAAGTAATTTACCTGGTAACGGTAAATCATCCCAATTAAATTTTATCGATCTTTCAGGCTTAAATGATCTTATGCAAAGCTTGATTAACTGGGTTATACAAAGAAAAGACATGATTCCTCAAGCAGGGCAATTCAACGATATAATTAACACGGTTCAAGCTTATACCACTCCATTTCTTGAATGCTTTAAAGTTTTTAAATCTTTAAGCATGTCAACATGGGATAAGGATGATAATACTGTTCAGGAAATGAATTTAATAATTAAAGATCTTCAATAATACCTGAATAGAAATTTTAAATAAAAAAATCCTGCAGTTATAATAATAACTGCAGGATTTTGTATTTCAGGCAAGAAAAGAAATAGCTTTCATATGATTACCAGCCTACAAAACACCAATATTAAACATATAATAAAATTAAAAAAAAAATCAGAACGTCAGGCACTCAATGAAAGTATTATTGATGGCGGCAAGGCTATTTTTACGGCAATTAAATTCAACGTTAATATACTTGGAATTTATTATTTTATTTCTTCTGAAAATAGTGAAAACAAACACTTAATTGAAACAGCTAATGCAAAAAAAATTCCATTGATTGAAGTATCCAAACAGGTTTTCCAGAAAATGAGCTATGGTGATATTGATGAAGGCTTTATTGCTCATATTAAAACTGAAAATATGTCATTGAATGAATTAAAAATCGAAAATAATCCCTTATTTATTATTCTTGAAAATGTTGAAAAACCCGGCAATATCGGGGCAATATTAAGAACATCTGATGCTTTGAAATGCAGCGGGGTAATAGTATGCGACCCTTTGACCGATCTGTATAATCCTAATATTATACGTTCAAGTCGCGGGGCCTGTTTTTGTGTGCCGTATGTTTCAGCAGATAAAAATGAAGTGAAAAATTTTTTAAAAGCCAACAATATTCAATGTGTTACGTTAACCCCTGACGGTAAAAATATATATCTGGACCATAATTTTAAAATACCTGTCGCAATTCTTGCAGGAAATGAACATAAAGGTGTAAGCCCGGATTTCAAAAACGAAGATATTCAAACTCTTTATATTCCCATGCTGGGAGAGATGGACTCATTAAATGTATCGGTTGCAATAACTGTGGTCTTGTATGAATGTTTTAGACAAAGGAGAAATTTATGAATTTCAAATACCTGGTAAGAAATTCAAGAAGTATTCGGCAATTTGATCAAAACAAAGCAGTTGATATGGGATCCCTTTATAATCTTATTGATATTGCAAGGCTGACTCCTTCGGCAGCCAATCTTCAGCCGTTAAAATATTATTTATCCAATTCTAATTTAAAAAATGAAAAAATATTTAAATGTCTTAAATGGGCGGGATATCTTAAAGACTGGAAAGGGCTTGTTGATGGTAAAAAACCGGCAGCCTACATTGTAATCGTAAATGACACAAAAATCTCAAAAAATCCGTTTATTGACTGCGGTATAGTGGCGCAGACTATTTGTCTTGCCGCTTGCGAAAAGGGTTTAGGGACATGCATGTTAGGCGCAATTGATAAGGAAAATCTTCAAAAATATTTAAAATTAAAAAAACAATATGAAATCATGCTTGTTATTGCTTTGGGTTTTCCCAAAGACAAAGTTATTCTTGAAAATCTGAAAAAATCAAAAGATATAAAGTACTGGAGGGATAAACATAATGTTCATCATGTCCCCAAAAGAGTTCTTAATGAAATAATTTTATAGTTTCTTTTACCAATTCAGCAGTTATTCCCCAAATAACCCCCTGCGGAGTTTGATATACATAGATTTTATAAAATTTTGATGTCCAGGGTTTTGAATATTTTTCGGGTAATCCTAAATCTTTTACCGGCAGTAAAGTTTCATGTTCCCCTTTTTCATTAATATAATGCGGATGTACTTCCAGTTTGATTTTATATTCTTTAGGAGGATTATTAATAAAGAATGAAACGGGTAAAATAAATATTTTTTCCACTTCTTTTTTGTTTATTTTTAATTCGTTTAAATCTTTGATTTTTAAATATGCTATGAAAGAATCAATGGAAATTCCCATGGGAGCAAATAAGGTATCCATTTGTCCTAATATTGAAATTTTGCATCTTTTTATACCTATTTCTTCAACTGTTTCCCTGATGGCGGTATCCAGGAAATTTTTATCATGAATATAATCATGCATTCCTCCCGGAAAACAGATTTCTCCGGCTTGTCGTACATGTTCTGAGCGGACTTGAAAAAGAAAATTATAATCGGAATCTATTTTTACTATAGGGATTATTACACCGGAATTATGATACTTATCCCTTCCCAGAATTCCCGGATGTTTCGGAAGATTAGCTTTTATTTGTTTTAAATAATCCAATTATAAGCCTATTGTTATAAAATTAATTAAAGAATAAACAACCGCAAATACACCGCTAAACGTGAGTATAAATAGAGTTGAAATGATAAAGATTATTTTCCAAAAAAGTCCAAGTTTATTCCACCAATTCCTGGCTTTAAAATATTTACAGTCATTATCTTTATTGGCTTCCAGAATAGTGATGTAATTACCCGTATTCAATTTTAAAGGAGAATGGTTAAAAAGGCCAAATGCAATTAATACTTCTTTATTAATACATCTTTCATTTCGTCTGAATTTGCAATCTTCGCAATATACTTTATTAAGAAATTCAGAGTATTTTTCCCTGAATTTTTCTTCCGTCATGTTCTTTTTGACGGTTTTCTCTATTTTATGGAATTCTTCTTCCACATGTTTATGTACTTCAGGCGATATAAATTCTTCATTCATATTATTTATAATAATTATTGTAGCGTTAAAAAATAATTTGGCTTATTATACTATCTATTGGATTTATTAGTCAAATAACATAATTTTGATTTTTTCATTAAAAAAGTTAATATAATCATGAATTTTACAATATCTAAAGATGAAATTAATGTTTTACCTTTAAAAAGTTTTGAAGGTGAAATTCACATTGCCTATTCGGAAAAAGAAGCTGAAGCAATTGTGGAATACATAAAAAATCAGCCGATTTTGGGTTTTGATACCGAATCAAAACCGTCTTTCAAAAAAGGGGAAAATAATCCGATTTCTCTAATACAGATTTCCACAAGAACTCATGCCTGCATATTTAAAATAGATAAAGAAGGAATAACAAAAGGATTAAAAGATATTTTAGAAGACGAAAAGATTTTGAAAATAGGTCAGGAACCTTCTTATGAATTAAAAAAATTAAACACTGAACATGGTTTAACTCCCAGGGGATTTGCAGATATTTGTAAAATTGCGGCATTTTGTAATTGCACTCCCAGAACTTTAAAAGCTTTGGCAGCCATATTTCTTCAAATCAGAATCTCAAAACAGGAGCAGACTTCAAACTGGAACAGACCCAAACTTACGGAGAAACAAGTGTTATATGCAGCCACAGATGCCTGGGTTACCTTGGAGGTTTACCTTAAAATGAAAAGTCTCGGACTTACTGCAAAAATAAATTCTCAATGTAAGTTAATTAAAAATAAAATTGAATATTTATCCGGGGGTAACTGGAAAGATGTGGAAACAAAGGAATATAAAACTGCCGGAGATTCTTTTAAAAACGTTATTAAAAGAAGCCTGATAGATGATTCATATAACAAATTAGATTATGAACTGCGTTACTTTGAAATTGCTAAAGGCGGATATTCCTGTCTTGAAAAACACAAACATACGCATACCTTGATAATTTTAAGGGGAAAAGGGATTGTTACCATAGGTAAAGATCGGTATGATGCCAATCCCAATGACATTTTTTATATTCCTCCCGACCAGTCCCATCAGTTAACTCAGGAAGGTGCTGAGCCTTTGGGATATTATTGTATTGTTCCCAAGAAAAGAGACCGTCCGGTTTTGGCGGAAAACAAAAACATTATTAAAAGAAAAACATTACAGGATTAATAAAATGAAAGTTCGTTTACAGAAATATCTTTCAAACTTAGGCGTGGATTCAAGACGCAAATGCGAACAATACATAACCGAAGGACTGGTTAAGATTAACGGTGTTGTTGTAACCAAGCTTGGAACCACAATTGATCCCGAAACCGATAAAGTGGTTTTCAATGAAGAACGAATCGGGGACCATAAAAGTAAATACATTTCAATAATGATGAATAAACCCAGAGGTTATGTCTGCACCACATCGGACAAGGAAGGAAAAACGGTTTTCGAACTTATCGACAAAGATTTTAAAGACACTTTAAAGACAGCAGGCAGACTTGATAAAAAAAGCGAAGGCCTTTTAATATTATCCAACGATGGAGAACTTATTTACTATCTGACGCACCCTTCATTTAATCAAAGAAAAGTTTACCATGTTATGGTAAGCGGAGCATTTAATGACAGAGTAATGCAACAGTTGAACAGTCAGATGAATATTGACGGCTACACAATAAAACCGGCTGAAGTTAAAGCCATTCGTCCCGGAAACAATCCTAAACGTGTTTTACTTCGCTTTATTCTTAAAGAAGGACGAAAAAGACAGATAAGAAAAATGTGTGAACAATTAAATCTGGAAGTTCACAGGCTTCAGCGTGTGCAGATAAAAAACCTTACTCTTCAGGGTTTAAGACCGGGAGAATGGAGATTTCTTACCAAAAAAGAAGTTCAGGATTTAAAGAAGTAAGGAACTACTTCCCAATACAGAAATTACAGAAAATTTCATTTAAAATATCATCAGTGCTTACTTCTCCGGTTAAAATCTGCAATTCATTTAAAGCTTCTCTTAAGGTGTAAACTAAAAGTTCGGTATTAACGCGGTTTTCAATCTCAGAAATGGAATCATTTAAAATCTTATCGCATCGGGTAAGCGCATTATTATGTCTTATATGGGTAATAATGATTTCATCGCCTGAATTTTTTATTAATGAAGACAGAATTTTACTGATACGTGTAAGCAGTTCTTCTATTCCGTCGCCATTTTTTGCGGAAATAAACAAAGGTTTCATATCTTGAAAAATGGAATCATTTAAGTCCACTTTTGTATTGCAATCTGATTTATTGATTACAAAAATTTTATCTATGCTTTTCGGGCATGATTCAAGAGCGAGATAATCATCTTTTGAAATGTCTTTTGTACCATCAATTATGAAAACACCGATATTTGAAGTATGAAGAATTTCTTTACTGTGTTTTATTCCCTCAAATTCAATTTTACCGGGATTTTCTCTTATACCTGCCATATCGATAAATGTAAGCGGCATGCCGTGAATGTAAATTTTTTCTGTAATATAATCCCGCGTGGTACCGGGTTCAGCGGAAACCAGTGCCCGTTCATAACCTGCCAGATAATTCAGTAAAGTTGATTTGCCGGTATTGGGAGAGCCGAATAAAGCTACTTTAAAACCTTCTTTTAAGATAACACCCTGATCGAAGGAATTGATAAGTTTTTGAACTATTTTTCTTATATCAGTAATTCTTTCCATTCTTAATTTTGCATTTACATTCAAAGAATCAATTATATCTCCTTCATCGGGGAATTCAATTTCTGCTTCAAATTCACTGATGATGGAAATCAACTTTTTCTTAAGAGTATTTATTAAATCAGTTAATTTCCCTGTAATAAGTTTTTGTGCGGCTTTTAAGGCATTATCATTTTCTGCCATTATAATATCTTCAACGGATTCAGCCTGTATCAGATCCATTTTACCGTTTAAAAAGGAACGCCGGGTAAATTCACCGGGTTCAGCGGGTTTTACGCCGTTTATAAGAAAATGATTTATTATTTTTTCAAGAATTATGCGGTTGCCGTGACAGCTTATTTCCACAACATCTTCACCGGTATATGATGAAGGGCCATAAAAGGCAGTTATTATAACCTGATCAAAAACAATATTTTCATCACCTAAGGCTCCAAAATAAGCATATCTGTGTTTTATTGGTTCTTTTTTTCCAAAAGGAATAAAATATTTTGAAACAAGAGAGATACAACCTTCCCCGCTTAATCTGATAATACCGATAGCACCGGTTCCACCGGGTGTTGAAACAGCAATTATGGGATGCATTTTTTCCTTTTTTAAGTTGAATTATATTTAATAACGTGGTTATTCTATTTTAAATAGTTAATATATCCGGATTTATAATATGATTAAATTAAAAACCTTATTTCATCAAATACCTGATGATTTTCTTCAAATTATTTTAAATTTTCTGAAAAGTAAAGGCTTTGATACAAGTTACCAAACATCTGAAGATATAAATTCATTATATAATCTAATTCAAAAAGAATCTTTTTCTGTTGTTATTTCATATTTTGATTCATCAAAAGATAAATTCTCATATAGGGAAATACTTGAAATTACTAAAAAAGCCTTACCTTTAATCCTGGTTTCCGACAATTTTAATGTGTCTGATGTAGTTTTATCGATAAAATCCGGGGTGTTTGATTTTATTGATGCTAATAATATGGATTTATTGGCTGAAAGTTTAAATAAAACAAGTAGTGGAAATGTTTTTTCAGATTCATCAAAGCTAAATTCTTTTGAATCAAATAAAATAATATATTCCATTTCGCATGATTTAAAAGAACCGTTACGCATAATAATTTTGTATTCTCAGCTCATTAAAAAGAAATTTAATAAATCAATAGACAATGAACTTAACGAACTTTTGGATTTTGTAACAACAAGCGCCAATGTATTGAACGATTTAATCAATGCCCTGCTTACATATTCGCGGGCAGGAAACAGTAAAAGTAATTATACTTTTTTTGATTCCAAGCAGGCTTTGGAACAAGCAATTGAACATTTAAAAGAAGATATTAAAAAAGTTAATGCTGTAATCACCTTTAAGGGTTTACCTGAAATTTACGGCAATACCAATGAAATTGTTATGGTTTTTGAACATCTTTTAGCCAATTCCATAAAATTTAAATCCGAAATAAATCCTTCAATTGAAATAACGTGTGCTGAAAACAACAATAAATTTATTTTTTCATTCAAAGATAATGGTATGGGAGTTAAACCCCTTTATTTTCAGGAAATCTTTGATATTTTTAAAAGATTGCATAACAGGTCCTTGTATTCCGGAAACGGGATAGGTCTTTCAATTTGTAAAAAAATTATTAATTGCCATGAAGGTGAAATTTGGGTAGAATCAAACCATGAAACGGAAAGCGGAATAACAGTATTTTTTTCATTACCAATAATACTAAAGAGAGTGTAAATGAAACAAAAAGAAATTCTTTTAATTGAAGATAGCTTGGCAGATATTCGCCTTATGGCAGAACTTTTAGTTGAAAATAAAGAATATTATAATCTCAACGTAGTTGAAACCGGAACGCAGGCAATAGATTTTTTAAATAAAAAAGGAAACTATAAAACAGCGCCTCGTCCGGATATTATAATTTTAGATTTAAATTTACCGCAGACCGATGGACATCAGATTCTTAAATTTGTTAAAAATAGAGATAGTTTTAAAACCATTCCGGTTATTGTGCTGACAAATTCCACTTCCAAGGACGATATCGATAAAGCCTACGCAAGTAATGCCAATTGTTATATCGCCAAACCAACTGATTTAAATGAATTTATATCTGTCATAGATTCGATTGAGTCATTTTGGCTGGAAAAAGCGGTACTTCCAAATAATCCTAAAATATCCATTTAATTAATTCTGTTACAAAATATAATTGCTATGAATTTCATAGCTTTTTTCAGAATAAAGTAAAATTATTCTTTACTGTCCAGTTTGGAAAATAATCTTTTTGCCATATTCTTTTTGATTTCAATAAAATTTCTTTGAGCACTGTTTAACGGGAGTTCATATACATATTTGAATATCTTTTGGACTTCCATAAAACTTAATTCTTCGATGTAATACAATACATCTTTTACTAATTCGCTATCCTTCTCTTTGTTGAATTGGGCAGCCATAAATCTGGCTTTTTCAACTTTTTCTTCTCCATATTGATGTTTTAAAATAGCAAAACCTTTGTCAGTGGCAACTTTATCTTTCGGATCTAAAATTATAAATGCGGGTACATTCAAACTTAAGTTGGATGAATAAGCAGGTTCAATTAAAAGATTTTTTTCAAGTTTTATTAAATTATCTTTAAAAACATGGGCTTTCATATTCATAAAATATTTCTCAAGTTTTTCATCCATTTCAAACACGGGAAATTTTCCGGTTTTGGTTGAAGCATCCAGAATCAGAAGATAAATCACCTTTTGCAAAAGAACCATGTCCTTTAAACAATCAAAAAGGAAAAAATTAGCAGGTATCTTGAAATAATTTGATTTTGAATTATTGGTTAATATTGAAATTTTAATATCTTCGCTTTCATTCTGCTCAAATTTTAATAAATCCAGTTTTGATAATTTTTCAAGATAGGCATTAACAATTTTTCTTGATTCTATCTTGGTGCGGGTTTTGGAATCTATTTTTGAAAGAATATCGGGACCATTGATATAAAACCATTCTTTTTGTTTGGCAGCATGTTGTAACAGGAGTAAAAGATAAAAGTCGAATAAAGTATTTTCATTTGATTTTAAAACAAGATTAAAGAATTTTTTGTTAATAATATTATCGCTTAAATGATAATATTTCCCTGTAAATTGGAATTCACCGGTAATGGCATTTTCGGCAATATTCCAGCTATTCAGTTCCTTTAATTTCAAAACGGCAAGTTCGGGTGAATTTATCAAAGTATTGCTGTAATAATTTTTCCGAAAATCTATATTGGATACAAACGGCTGAGTGCCTTCAATTACTGTTGAATTGTCTATGATGATCAATGTGGAATAAATAACAGGTTCTTTTATCATGGAAACGGGAACATTGGACGTTTTCAGTAACTCATAACCATAATCCTTAACCGAATCTGATGAAGCAGATAACATGATATGATTCGAAGCATTGAAAACCACATTTATATTGATACCTTCCATATAAGCAAGAGTAAGTGTTTTTATTATGTTTAAAACTTTATTTTCAGGATCATTGGTTCTGCATGAAAAATCCGATAAAACAATATAAATGGATTTTTTTGCATTTTTTATCTGCTCGGAAACCTCATCAAAATAAGTTTCTGATGAAATGTTTTTAACTAAAGTTTCACAAAAACCCAATTTGCCGAAAATAAGCAGTAACCCTAAAGAAATGGAGATTATTATTATTTTTTTCAGCGCGGGGACCCTTTCATTTTACTGGCTTTCTTCAATATTTTTTTTTCTTCTTCAGACAAACTGTGAATACCTTTTTCAGATATTTTATCCAGAATTTTATCAACATCGGTTTCAGAAATTTCTTCTTTGGGCTTTTCGGTTTTATTGATGAATTTACTGTAAAAATCATTAAAATGTTTTTTTTGAGCAATGTCATACTTTTCTATGAATTCTTCTTTCTTTAAATCCATGTAATCTGTGTTTTTACTGCGAAAACAAAGAAAACTGTAAATAAAAATTCCTATATGATTGGCAAAAGAACTTTCATCCGGTCTGAAATCCCTTTGAATTGTAAGAAGATCAAGAATTATTAATAAAAAGGCAAAAGTATTCCAATTGAAAGGTTTTTTAAAAATAGTTATTACAGGATCCGATCCTTTTACTTTTGAGTAAAGTAAAATAAAACCCATCATAACTCCAAAGGAACCATTGGTGACAAAATCGTTTGGCGCAATTAAAACATGACTTATTCCTCCGATTAAGGAGGCTTTTAAAAAATATTTGCCAAGTTCATATTCACTGAAAATTTTCTTTAAAGAATTAGTCAGAGTCAATATTACAACAAAAGTGATTGTTAAAATAAATAAGTTATTGTTAAATAAGGAATAAGAAACCAGAGTCCAAACTTTGAAGGATTTTAAGGCATTCATGGAAAGAGAAAAATTGGCATTTAAGAAATCCAAAATTACGGTGTTGAGTTTTGACAATTGAAAAAAAAGAGTAAGAATAAGAGTGATAATTAATATAAAATATATATTAAAAATAAATGAGAATTTTTTGATAAAATTTTGAATAGTACGCATTTGATTGATTAAGATAAGATTTTTGTTCAGGAATTAATAGTTATTCTATAAATAATATCAGCTTTATTTCCGTTAGCTCTATTGGAACCGGAGCTTATCAGCAAAATTGAATCAGATGCAGTAATATTATAATTTATCGTATTGTTCCAACCGTCTTTATATTTGGATGTAAGAGAATTCAGGGTGGTTTTTAAAAACTCTCTATCCAAAGCTTTTCCATGGGCTTTTATATTGTCCAATAAATCTTTTTCTATTAAGTCAAAATTATGTCTGGTAATTATTACAGGAGAAGGCTGTATTGATTTAAATGAATAAAATAATCCGCATAAAGCAATAAACATAAGCGATAAAGAAAAAAGTATGGGCTTGCTTTTGGAAAAACAGATTACTGAATTTACAAGTTTAGCATTTTTCATGGATAAGAATTCCTATAAGGTTAAAATATGTATAGCACTATTTTATATATTATTCAATAATATGTTGCCATACATATTATTGTTTTTTAAAAAGGATTATCCTATAATTTATATTTAAAAATAAGCATTAAAGTCTTATGCTATAAAACATAGAGTTCTGTTATAAAATAAAAAATCATGCAATATGCGGGTTAGAGAGTAAAATAAATAAATGATGAAAAATCTTTGGTCAGTTTTTATAGGGTTGATAATTTTTTTTATTCTTGTTGAAGTTTCTTTTAGAATATACGGTTTATTTTTAAAACCCGATTTAAAAATCAGCAAAGATGTATTTAAGATAGTATGTATAGGAGATTCTTCCACGTATGGTTTGGGAGCATCGAAACCTTCTTACGCATACCCGGCGCAGCTTCAAAAGCTTTTGGAAACCAATAATAAAGTTCAGGTGATAAATCTGGGACTTCCGGGAATAAACAGCTCGCAAGGGCTTGAATTGTTTTCTAAAAACATAAGCCGCATTTTCCCCCAAGTTATTATTGTCTGTATAGGTATTAATGATCCATGGAATTTGGAGCAAAGCAACATCATTAGGTTTTATGAATCAAAGGGATTAATGAAATTTAATTTATATTTAAAATATTATATCAGCAATCTGAAATTTATACGTTTTCTTAAACTTATTTTAATTTCCTCTGAGGATAAAAAATCCAATAAAGATTTTCCAATCCCTTCATTTTCAAGAGATACGATATTTAAAAATAATAAACTCATGCCCGTTCAGGCTGAACAGAATAATGCACTTAGAAAAAACTATGCGTACAATTTCAAGGAATATGTTAAACTGGCGGAAAAATATGACAGTAAAATATACTTTCTGGAATATCATGCTCCGGGATGGCAGAATCCTCAAACCATTATTCATGAGATTTATAATGAGTTAAATTTAAATGTAATTAAAATATATGATTTCTTTGAACGCATGGATAATTCAAATAATGATATCAGATCAGCTGATGGTTGGCACTTAAATGATAAAGGCTACGAAATTCTGGCAAAGATAATATGTAATAATCTTAAAGATAAGATTGCGCTTAATTGTCCTTTTTTTATCTTAAAGATGGAGCCGGATACAAAAAATGAACAATAACAGTATTAAAAAATATCAATGGAATGTAAAAAAGAACGAGCAGAATAAAACATTACTGAATTTTATTCAGTGTCATATTACCTTTGAATTGTCAGGCCGCGCCATAAAACGCTGTATAGAAAACGGTTTCGCCAGGATTAATAACCGCGTTGAGACATTTTCATCACATAAATTAAAATCAGAGGATGTAATTAGTTTTTATTTCAATGAAGAAGTTATCACCCCAAAAAAACAAGCCATAGAAAAGGAAAGAATTCTTTTCGAAGATGAAGTATTAATTATTTATGACAAGCCTTCAGGAGTTTCAAGCAGTCCGACAGAAAGTTCAAATATCAATCTGCTTTTTTTAATGAAGGAATATCTTCGGGATAAAAATCATTCTTATGCGGCACTGCTTCATAGAATCGATAAGGGGACTTCAGGAATTGTAGCTTTAACAAAGGATGCACGCCAAGAAAAATTTTTTCTGGAACAATTTAAGAATCACACGGTGCGAAAAACTTACTTTGCATTGGTGGATGGCGCAGTGAAGAAAACGGAAGGCAAAATCGAATCATTTTTAGGGATTGTTAAGAAACAGAAAGGATTTGAACAATGGAGTGAAGTCCCGGAAGGAAAAGGGAAAATTGCCATAACTCATTATAAGGTCATTAAAAATTTTAACAATGCTTCATATCTTGAACTTAATCCTTTAACGGGAAGAACTCATCAATTAAGAGTACAGCTTTCTTCAATGGGCCATGCCATTCTTGGAGATACAATATACGGGAAAAAATACCACAATTTTAATCTGCCTGCGCCAAGATTAATGCTTCATGCTTCGGAAATATCTATACTGCATCCCATAACAAACAAGATTCTAACAATAAAATCCGGTATCCCTGCTGATTTTCAGAATTTTCTTTTAAAGTTGAGGTAATTGCAAAGCCTCAGTAATTTGACTGAGCAAAGAGCACAGCACGCGCCGCGGCCAAAGGTCGTCTTGCCCACCAAAGATGAAGGGTTGAAGGATGCCCATGCCTTATGGATTTTTCCCTTGCCGCCGCCACATTAATGTCATCCAGCGGAAGTGCAACTTCTATAAGCTTTTTAGGGGATTTTACGTTGACTTGCGCCATTTATTTTTTCTCCAAAGTTTTCAAATATTTTTTCCCTTTTTCTGTAAGCCTGTATTTCTGCAAGCGGCTGTTGGGTTTATCTGGCATAGTCATTTCAATCAATGCATCAGAAAGAAGTAAGCGAATAGTTTTATTCAAATGTCCTGATATTTCCTTTTGTCCCAATTTTTGAGAGAGTTCTATTTTCCCCAATGAATTTTTTCCCAGTAAATTAACAATTCGAATA